>QDKV01005385.1_pt1 | contig 91077 bp, 98 predicted proteins | sample 1861101 | NCBI WGS metagenome assembly QDKV01 (sample SAMN04275158, study PRJNA302643) | Fungus metagenome, whole genome shotgun sequencing project. | isolation source: fruitbody | host: Mallocybe terrigena | place: Sweden | collected 2013
CTTGCAAGCCAGTTGGGATGTTATAAGGATAGCTGTGATAAAAGCATTATCAGAAAAACAAATTGCAAGATTATGAAACTCACACTTGATGGTAGATGTAAGCAAACGGGCAGTTATATGTGTATACGCTCCATCTAGAAGGCAGGTAAGCCGCAAGAAAACTCTGGGGTAAAATGTATTCACTTGATATACTTTTGAACCTGGCAGTATCCACAGGCGCTGAGTACTGAATAGTAAACTGAGTTGCATTGGCAAGGGGTGGAAGATTCGGAGGTTGGCCCAAGATAGTAATTGTCAGGCCCTGGAATGGCTGGAAGGTTGAACCCTACAAACGCACGGAACATTAACTAACATATGAGAAAGAAAAGAACGCACTCACTCCCGGACCAACAAGGCGCTGCAAGTGACGCGGCCACAACACAAGGGCTTTGGCTTAACGAATTAAACATCTACCAGATTGATGACAATTGCAAGTACGATAAGAAAAGGAACTAACCCATTCATAGCCTGGTGAGCATGTCGCTCCTGTAGTCACGACTTGCCCCACAGCAAATGTGGATAGGAGGCCAAGGACGACAGTTGTTCCAATATTCAGCATCATTGGAAGCAGGAGGGCAGGAGCTGCTGGATGCTCGTATAGGACTCCAAACGTTATATAGAACGAACCGGGCTTATCACCCAAGGTTATGTGAAGCAGATATCTTTAGACCTACAAACAGAAGACACATGACGAGCAGTGAAGAGTTGTTTGCGGTGGAATATGGCCAATGGTTCCTGAAAATGCCAGACATGGCCGCCTTTTCCGAATTCCGAAGACGGTGTGCAAAGTTGCCTTTTTGTTTTCCGATAATTGCAGTCAATGTTCACTCTCACGTAATCATCGACTGTCTTTACGAAGACTGTGGGTAAATACACTAAGAAAGAATAAATTTGAACCCATGCTCGTGTTGAACTTGAAGCTAAACGACATTCTTGATGTACATCTCACCGTAAAATCGGCAAGTACGTTTATCCACCTTGATTAATCCTCGCAATGGCGAAGAAAACCCACAACTAGACCAGAGAACAAGAACTTATTTACGAAGTATAATCCCGATATGGTAAATCAGTTTCCGCATTGAAAAAAATAAGCATTCGAGGCCGGGCATGGACTTCAGGGAAAGTTGAAAGTTAGGGCTGAAGATGTATGACCGTCGCGCTAAGGGAGCAGGTTCATTAATTTTGGGGAAAACTTGCAGGCCTGATTAAACTACACATTGGTAGGGTTTTGGAGAAGGATGTCATTGAAGATCAATAAGATGTCACGCTCGCATTCTCTGTCTGAAAGCGGAATTGAATAATTCAGTTCGCATCATGTTTTGGATATCTACGTACATTTGGTATGGTCTTGCAGAGTCCTATCCGCGGAATATGGATCGCGACAATATTACATCCAAAGAGCCACTCGAAAAAAGGCAACACCCGAGAAGTACCACAATAGCATCAAACTTCGTTTCGGAAACACCGCCTGCGGCAACAATGTTCTGTGTTTGCGTAGGAAAAATAGATACCCCCGAGTTGAGTCACTTCGTGGGCGTAGGAAGGGAAAGAGAAAATCCAGAAGTTGTACCAGAGGCACCGGGAACGCGGGTAGACTCGCTGCCTTTCTCGTTTTTAGCACGCTCCGGGTCGAAGATATCATTCTGGGTATCATTCAAATCGAATGTGAAATAATTGCTAGACAAGAACGAAAGGTACCTCAATACGAAGATAGGCCCAAGCTGGTACTTTGACTTCAGCCGGGATATCAGGGTAATACCTATTTAAATCTGAGTATTTTCGAAAAAACTGAACGTAAAAATTTACATTCCCATGGTTGAAGTAGTAACGGTACAGTTGAGATGGTATAGAGACCAACTGAAGTGTAACAGTGAGCTAAGGTAACTGAAGCAAACGAATCATAAAAGTACATACGGAATCCAAGCGTGTTCTTGGCAATACGCACAGGCGCTAAGTAAAGAGTAAAAGACTGAATTGCATACACAGTCATTCTGCTCGCGACTGTTTGGTCCATAGTACACAACTTGAAAGCCAGAGGGCAAGGCTGGTAGGTCGAATGCTGCATAGACGGCTATCATCAATCACTTTAAGCACACGGTCAAAGCCAGACTCACTTCTATGCCCATTGCAGACCGCAAGCGCTGCAGCAACAACACAAGGACTCTGGCCCAACGAGTTAAATGTCTGCGATAACATTATGTATCAACCAGAGAATAAGATCGGCCGAACAACAAACCCATCTATATTCGTTGTGGCATTCAGCTTTGACATTGACTTGCCCAGCTGCATACATAAACCAACAGCTGAGGAAGGCGACTACACTAGCCTTCAGAATAGTAGGCATAGATACGGAAACGCGAAAGCAGGATGAAACTGGCAGTGTGTCGCAGTTCCGTTAATGCGATTAGTTTTGTAGATACCGCATGTCATTGATTTGGGTAAACCAAGAGATAACTCAACTCCGTAGACAGTTTTGAGAAGTGTCATATGACGGATCAAGAAAAGCCTGACAGATTTACTTGGCAAGCTGGGAAATGTGTGGTGGCTGGAAATGGAAATTCATGTACTCCTGAACATAAAATGTTGGTCGAGACAAAAATGAGGCGGATTTAGGAACTATGCGCGATATCCGATAAACCCAAAACATGCTTCTAACATTTCCAGCAGTTACGTCGGGTACAATCGCCAATTCAGAGGATGCGACCGAGGTGACGCGTATTATACACAAAACAGTTTATACATTAGTTTATGAGATGAAAGGTAGTCGAGCACTGTTGTACTGATAACTTGATCAAGCCTCGGATAAAGCCAACACATGCTCCCAACATTCGGCCGGGTATACTACAATCGTCACTTCAGAGTCTCTGTAAACAATCCCCTGGTATACTGAATGTGTCCCTGCCAACCTAGAGTTCATTTAACTTCAATGGTACATTGCAAATAACGAAATTAAAGTCACATTATGCGCCCAAGGCGAACTCAGTCACATTCGGCAACCAATCTCTATTATGCAAGATATCAGAGATTCTGTATATATGCAGGTGAAACTTACGATGGCATGTACAGACCGGAAGGGCCTGAGCAATTCATTGTGAATAGGGACCAACTGAAGCATGCAAAGAAAACTTAAATGAAAAAAAAAAAAACGAAACAGTGGTGGGTTACTTACGGAATTTAACTATTTCTTGGCAGTATGAGCAAGCGCTCAGAACGGAATAGAAAAACATATTGCACCGACACTCATGATTATTCGTGCTTTGGTTAGATGTTGGCCCATAATACACATAGCCAGGTGATAAGGTCGGCAGCGTGAATGGTTCTGTGCACCTTGTGTAGTATACTCGATAGAAGACTTCAGATAACACTTACCACTCTGACACTTTGCTGCAAATGTTGCAGTGACATTGCAAGGATTCAGTGATTCGCCATTTTTCAAGGTAAGTGATCAATGTCTGCAAAACAAATTACTTGATTGTAGATATTCAATTGCGAGAGAAACAAACTGGGCAGTTATGATGTTATATTGGACCTTACCACCTGTCGAGATGCATACAACGGGAAAAGGGTGAGCGCGAGGATTCCTCCGGCTACGAGCATGATGGACTTAGATGCGTCTTGAGAGAGGTGGAAGTGGGATGAATGTTCATGCATCATGACTGGTTGAAAGGTTTACGGAGTGCTGGATACTCGAATAGGACTCCAAATGTTATATAGAACGAACCGGGCAGGAAGGACACTTGGGTTATGTGAAGCGGAGATCTTCAGACGACGAGCAGAAATTTCGTGAAGAGTTGTTTGCGGCAAAATACATTTCAATGGTTCCTGAAAATGTCAGGCTTTTCGACGTAATCATCGACCCAGTGGACCAGTGTGATGTGGACTCACCGCAAACCTTCGTATGACAGGAATAAATATGAATGAGACCAATTCAAAGACTTCCATCCCTTTTCACTATCTACAACATGCTCATAGCTGGTGGAATCATCACGCTTGTCCTTTTTCCAGTGTATGCGTCTGGACAGATCGTACACGCCGATGCTAAATGCGGACCTCATGACTGCCCTGTTTGTTTTTCTCACCATTAAACACCTGTGATCAAGTAATTTTGGTTTTTGCAGACATTGAACACCAACTTGAACACTTCAGGGGGGGATGTACTGAGTCCTTGCGATCTCGCTGCAACATTTGCAACAGCGTGTCAACCAAACCAGGGTGAGTGTTATCTGAAGTATTCTATCCTTTGGCTAAGCTATGAGGTTTGCAGCCCCAATCAAGCTGTCGCCCTTACCAGCTGGTTATGTGTACTATGGTCCAACAGTCGAACAGAACGGCAACGAGTGTCAATGCAACACGGTTTTCTATTCTATGTTGAGCGCTTGCGCCTTTTGCCAAGAACGTGATTGGATTGCGTAAATGAATATCCTGTTTCGTTTTCTCGCTTTGGGTCTCAAACTATTGTTTTTTTATCCGTGCTCTAGCTGGCTCGTATTCAGAATGAATTGCACTGGTGTGAAATTCAATGGAGAGTAAGAAGTTCCATTTACTCGATTACAGAATTTCTGAAATCTTGCGTAGCAATATAACATTACCTAGAGAAGTTCCGTCTCTTGGGTCGCTTAGTTGGATATGGCAAGGGTTCAACGAGGTGCCATTTATTTCTTACTGATTGCCTTATAAGCTTGAAGCTAAACGACCATCAGTCCCACAGTAAATTCACGGTTCCAAGTGAATGTCCACAACCAAACTCTCCCACAGGTGCCGGTCCTACTAATTTGCCGGAAGAATGATCTGTGGCCCCAGTCGAGTTCAAGCCACCGCAACAGTGTTTGTGTAAATAACTTTCTTGACTCTGAATCAATTCCAACCTTGAACATTCCAGTTTTTCTTGATATGGAGTGGTCGCGGGTTAAGCTCTCTTCCTGGTCTAGCCTGTAACATTTCTTGAAATTGTTTTGGTTTCCACATAGGATATCGAGAATGTTACACTTCATGTTAGTATAACCAAGCGGTCACCCCTGGATTGGCGATTGTACCAGACGTAACTGCTGGAATTAACGTTCAAACTCTATATGAAGACATTACATTGGATGCGTTGATTCAAGATTTCAATTTTGTGGTTTTCCAATATATCATGATTGGACCTGTCCAGACGCATACAACGGGAAAAGGGCAAGCGCGAGGATTCCTCCAGCTACAAGCATGGAAGTGGGATGAAAGTTCATGACTGATTTTATTCGTTGAAAGGTTTGCAGAGACATAACTGAAAACGGATTTCGCCTCCACGTTTGTCCTCAGATCTACTGCTTATATCTATTATACTGTTACATCATTACGAGTCCTGTTCAGTTGGAAGAATCATCATTCTTGACAAAGGCCCGCCTGGTGTTTAATTTGTCGCTAGGATGCAACTACTGGCAACTACTTCACACTATTTATCTTTATGCGAATAATAGACTCGCTACTGGTACAGTCCGTTCGAGGATGTTGTCATCTGCACATGAGCAAACATAATCAGAAGCGGCCAGGCTGGGTGGTAGATAAAATGAGGCGGAGTTGGGAACTGTGCGATACAAGACTCGATACCCGATAAAACATGCTTCCAACAATTCCAGCAGTTACTTCGGGTACAATCGCCAATTCAGAGGATGCGACTGAGTTTGGTGACGTGTATTATACACTTTACGTTAGTTAAGATAGCCAAGCAATGTTGTACTGGTAACTTGATCAAGCCTCGGAATGCTCCCAACGGGTATACTACAATCGTGAACATCCCTCTGGTACACTGAATGTGTCTCTGCCAACCTAGAGTTCATTTAACTTCAATGGTACATTGCAAATAGCGAAATTAAACTCACCCCGTATAAAACATGCGCCCAAGGCGAACTCACAGTCACACCATCCGGCAACCGATCTCTATTATGCAAGACGTCAGAGATTCTGTATATACGCAGGTGAAACTTACAGTGGCATTAACGGACCGGAAGGGCCTGAGCAATTCATTGTGAATAGGGACCAACTGAAGCATGCAAAGAAAACTTGAATTAAAAAAAAAACGAAACAGTGGTGGGATACTTACGGAATCCAACTATTTCCTTGGCAGTAGGCGCAAGCGCTCAGAACGGAATAGAAAAACATATTGCACCGACACTCATGATTATTCGTGCTCTGGTCAGATGTTGGCCCATAATACACATAGCCAGGTGGTAAGGCCTCCAGCGTGAATGAATCTTCTGTGCACCTTGTGTAGTACTCGATAGAAGACTTCAGATAACACTTACGACGCTGACACTTTGCTGCAAATGTTGCAGTGACATCGCAAGGATTCAGTGATTCGCCATTTGCCATAGTGATCAATGTCTGCAAAACAAATTACTTGATTGCGGATATTCAATGGCGAGAAAAACAAACTGGGCAGTTATATTTTTCCTCGCATATTATATTGGACCTTACCACCTGTCCAGACGCATACAACGGGAAAAGGGTAAGCGCGAGGATTCCTCCAGCTACGAGCATGATGTAGATGCGTCTTGAGAGAGGGGGAAGTGGGATGAATGTTCATGACTGGTTTTATTCATATGTTGAAAGGTTTGCGGAGACAGGCCGATCACAGTGTACGTCAACCCTCCTTGAACTGAAAACGGATTTCGCCTCCACGTTTGTCCCAACTAGACCGACTTAAGGCGAACAGTAAATTCATATTTTGTTCAGCCCCGCACGAGGAGCAAATAATTCGAATAATTTTTGGTGGAAACTCTGCTGACAAGCAAAAGCTGTGTTGGTATTGCCCCATCAGATGACACCCATAATTGACTTGACAGGCCCCCTGACCTTCACTCTTTTCCCCATGCCGAGAGCGAGCGCATTGATCATCCTCGGCCTTTTCCCTGCGTATGCGGTTGGGCAGGTTATCACTACCGACGCGAAATGCATTGCGGGCTACGACTGGGTTTGTTGCGTCAACTTGACCTTTATCGACAGATCGATTATCAAATTTGTTCTGTAGACCTTCAATTCGATAAATCAGAGTCCTTGCAATGTCGCCGCCTCACTTGGTGCAGTGTGTACCAACGGCAGTAAGTGTTTTCATGAAATTAGTTTCAAATTTCAACCCCTCTTAAGCATTCAATATCTCGTCGTTGGATCCCGGATTTATATATGTCGGTCCGACGAAGGCATCTGCAAATAGTTGCCGGTGTAGCTCAGTCTATTATTCGATGCTCAGTGCATGTGCATATTGTCAGGGGAATAATTTTCTTCGGTCGGTGGAGTCGCAGTTAAGGTTGTCATCCGTTCATTGATGGTCTTGGCTTTAGTTGGTCAGTTTACAGCACCAATTGTAGTGCTCCCGACTCCCAAATGTCGGTTTCTTCTTCCGCTTTGGTTTTACAATCCCCTGAGATTATGCAATAGCTTTCCTCATCAAATTCCGGTTGGTGTCAAAGTACCGTCTTGGGCGTACTTGAATGTCACGGTACCTCCTTTTCTGCATAAGTTCGAAATCGATATCTAATAAAGGGTCGTATATAGGATGGCAATACTTTCAACGTAACCCGCGCTCAGCAAACCAAAGGGACCGAATCGACACGCGTTCCTACCTCATCAAGCACAGGGTCTCCTGCCTCCACGTCAGTTTCTAGTCGCTCAAAAACCAACACTGGCGCGATTGCCGGAGGAGTCGTAGGGGGAGTTGTGGGTCTTGCTCTTATCGGTGGTTTGATAGCCTTTCTCCTCGTTCGCAAGAAGCGGTCGACAAAACCGCCTTCTGCATTGGCGGCGCAAGATCCAAACATGGGTTATGCTCCCCATATAAATTCTGTGTATACTCAGACCTCCATGACCCCCGCTCGTGGCTCCGGAAGACTTTATGTATGTTTCAATCTCTATTAATTTGGGTGTTAGCTCACGTTTCTTGTTCTGCAGGATCCAAGTGACCCTACCACTTTTCCGATAGCGGAACACCACTCTGGCAGTTTATCTTACGGCGGTTTTCCAGATCATACGCGGCAGTCACCCTTTATGCAAAGCTTGACCCCTAACTATACGGGCAGCAGTGGTCATGGCATGCTTCCGACACTATCACCTATGCGACCTGGGCAAATTGTGCTGCCTTCCGCACAAAGTACTACGCATCTGCAATACTCAGGTGCTCCGGAAATCTGATCAAGCCAACGTCTGCCGTTTTATCTATCGATATATTAACGATCTTTCCTTCTATATTTATTTCTGATTCACTCTTTTTTTATAGTCATAGCCGGAAAAGAGCTCCTACCTATGCGAGCTGTTGTACCAGAACTGATATCACATTGCCCATCTGGATTCCTATTTATGAGATTAATGAAGCTTGTAATGACTTAGATTCAATTCTGAATTAGAGAACATCGTTCAGACGCCACGTTATTGCCGACACCCAGATTATGTAACTTTACAACTGTTGTAACCTGCAAAGCTTGAGTTTTCTCTTTATGTGGGCGCGACAACATGTCCTCTTGTGGGCGGTGAGTTTACTGGTTGCTGTTTGGGCCCAATCGTCGGATGTTCAACAGTGCGTCCCTGCCTATAATTGGGTGATCGATTTGAATAATTTCACACAATAAGGATTTTCTAACACGAGGCCCTTTTCCAGTCGCTTAATTTAAGGAGCCAGACTCCCTGCCTGGTTGCTGCCTATCTGGAGAGTGCATGTGGAAAACGTGGGTGCCTTTGCGAAATTTCTTTTACACTTTTACCAATTTTTTTGGGCAGCCACGTCAGTCGACGCAGTACCAGGTGGATTTCACTATTTAGGACCGACAGTAGCTGAAGCAGACGAATGCCGATGTAGTTCTGTTACTTATTCTCTTATAAGCGCTTGTGGAGGATGCCAGGGTCGGAATTTCGTGAACTGGACAACGTGGAGTACAAATTGTTCCCAAACATACGAAACAACGTTAGCTTGTGGTTCTTTGATTTGTTTCACCATGGTTTAAAAATGGTTTGTTGGATAGATTCCCTAGACCTATTCCCTATGCGACGATTGTTCCCAGCTGGGCATACCTCGACTTGTCAGAGGTAAGCGCATTGGTTCCAGTGACTTCATGCCCTAACGTCTTATTGGATGGTTATAGACGGACAACACCTTTAGTCCAGATAGAGCTGCACAAGTTGGTAAGGAAGATTCGATTTCACCATGATGAACTGATTCACACCTCTATGAAGCCGGAACTGTTCTTCCTTCAAGTATCTTTACGTACGGGTCGTCTTCTGCCTCAACAACTGTTACTCCGAGCCAGTCTATGACTGGATATGCATCATCTTTCACCTCCGCTGGCGGCGGTTCCACGGACAGTCAAAGCACGAAATCGCAGCCCAATGCGGCCGCTATCGCTGGTGGGGTCGTAGGAGGGTTGGTTGGGCTGGCTCTCATCCTTCTCGCTCTGTTAAGATGCCAGATGAAAAGACGGTCGAGCGAGATATACAAAGATCTCGTGTTTGACAGCCGGGCGCTCGTGTCTGGTAATTCGGCAACAACCAATTCGGTCTCGAATTTGAACGCGCCATTGCACTCTTATGGTCTTTCAAACTTTGTGAGTTTTTCTGTGGACAGCAAAAAATTGGGAAATTTTTTTTTTTGTTGACTCTTTGTGTAGGACCGGATTGCTCAACCTATGTCTGCCAACGCCCCCCAGGTTCTGGAAAGTCCATATCCTTCTAACCGCAGGTCGTTTGAGAGTGTATCGCCGAGCATGATGCAATTTGGACGCGCATTTCAACCTCATCGACATGGAGATTTCAGATTGGGGAGCGAAGAAGGGCATGTTCAAATGCCAGCATAATATTCCTTGTCCTTGAGCACTTCGAAACCCATAGGTCTTTTTTTTTTGTCCAGTTTAGCATGTATTTTTATGGCCATTGCACACTGCAATTAACACCAGAAGCCCTGTATGTATATATTCTCCCATAGAGTTTTGATTTTAGCTTTGTTTCAACAACGGGTGCAGCATTGTATTCTAAGGGATGGTTTGGTAGTAAATTACTAGCAATACAGTGTAGTTACTGTCCTTGCGACGGAGCTGTCCACTCCAATTTTTTTCTCATAAAATTAAGACTATATAGATCTACAGTGCCATATAATTTAGACAAGTTTTACAGGCTGTGAGGCAGGCTCCTAAAATCAGCCTCTTGATTCGATGGGATCAATGGAGGATCTTTTGATCAAACACTGTGGCAGTTTTCGACTGGTATTTGCCTTTTCACCTAACAATTACTCTACGTAGTCACAAAATTTACATCATTCAATACAGCCGATCTTTGCGCTCCGGATGGTTATAAAATTATGGCCAACGGGTATGAATTCAGCGTGCTACATACTCGAATTGTGAAAATGAACCAAAATCTGACTCGCACGGGAAAAAAAAAATCAATTCGCGTCCTAAGTTCCGCAAAGTTGCTGTGATAATTCTATACAGCCAAGCCATATCTATTGCTAGGGGGTGGAATCATGTTGTGACCACTACCTGTATAATTAGGGGTCAAGCTTTGCACTGATGACTGCTGCATATGATCTGGAAAACTGCCAGATGGGTGCTCCGCTGTCGGAAAAGTGGTAGGATCATTTGGATCCTGCAAAACAAAAAAACGTGAGCCGACACTCAAAATTAATGGGGATTGAAACATACATAAAGTCTTCCGAAGGAACGACTCGGAGGGGGGGTCGTGGAGGTCGGGGCATACACAGAATTTATATGGGGTGCATAGACCATGTTTGGATCTTGCGCCGCCAATGCAGAAGGCTTTGTCGACCGCTTCTTGCGAACAAGGAAAAAGGCTATCAAACCACCAATGAGAGCAAGACCCACAACTCCCCCTACAACTCCTCCGGCAATCGCGCCAGTGTTAGTTTTTGAGCGACTAGAAACTGACGTGGAGGCAGGAGACCCTGTGCTTGACGAGATAGGAACGCGTGTCGACTCGGTTCCTTTGATTTGCAGAGACCGGGTTATATTGAAAGTATCGCTATCCTAAATATGACTCTTTATTAGACAACGATTTCGAACTTATGCGGAAAAGGACGTGCCGCAACATTCAAGTACGCCCAAGAGGGTACTCTGACACCAACCGGAATTTGTTGAGGAAAGCTATTGTATAATGTCAGGGACTGTAAAACCAAAACGGAAGAAGAAACTCACGTTTCGATGAACACAGCACTACAATTTGTGCCGTATACTGACCAGCTAGAGTCAAGACCATCGGTGAACGGATGTCATCCTTAACTGCAACACTGACTTAAGAAATCCATTTCCCTGACAATATGCACATGCACTGAGCATTGAATAAAAGACTGAGCTACACCGGCAACTATTTGCAGATGTTTTCGCTGGACCGGCATACCCTTCTCCCTGATCCAAAGACGAGATATTGAATTCTAAAGAGGGGTTGAATTTTTGAAACTAATTTTATAAATCCAGAAGAAAAGGCTTACTGCCGTTGGACGTACACACTGCACCAAGTGAAGCAGCGACATCGCAAGGACTCTGATTTATCGAATTGAATGTCTACAGAATTTTTTTTATCAATCAGTCGATAGTTAAGGTCAAGTTGTTGACGCAACGAACCCAATCGTAACCCGCATCGCATTTCGCGTCGGCAGTGATAACCTGCCCAACGGCATACGCAAAGAAAAAGTCGAGGATGATCACTGCGCTCGCTCTCAGCATGAGGGATGGAAAGAGTGAAAATCGAGCCTGTCGGGTCAATTAAAGGTGATCAACTTTCCGGATGGAGCCAAGATGGAGGTTTGACCTTGGAATACTCACAGCTGAGACTAATAATGTACAGGTTGCTTTTCATTCAGTACCTGAATACTCACACCAATAAGACGTCAGTGCAGGAAGTCATTGGAGCAAATGTACTTACCTCCGACAAGTCGGGGATGCCCACCTGGGAACACTCGTTGCATAGGGAGTATGTCTAGGGAAACTCGCCAGATAGCAGAAGCAGGCTCTCGTGTTGATTGTGTGAAAGTATTCACCCAGTTATAGGCACGCACTCGTTGAACATCCGATGATCGCGATTCAATGGGCCCAAACAGCAACCAGTAAACTTACCACCCACAAGAGGACATGTAGTCGCGCCCACATAGAGAGACAATCAACTTTTCTCAAGCGCTCCGGGTTGTTTTTTCGTGAAAAAGAGAATGGAGAAATAGATGTGGAAGGGTTCTTAACATATATCGATGGATAAAATAGACCATTAGAGCCGCACAAGTTGGTAGGGAATATTCCTCTATGAAGCTAGAACTGTTCTTCTTTCAAGTATTTTTACTTGTTGGCCGTCTTCCGCCTCAACAGCTGTTACTCCGGGTCAGTTTATATGCATCGTCTTTCACCTCCGCTGGCCCCGGCGGTTCACGGACAGTCAAAGCACCCCAATGCGGCCGCCATCGCTGGTCGTAGGAGGGTTGGTTGGACTGCCTCTCATCCTGCTCACTCTGTTAAGATGGCACATGAAAAAAACGGTCGAGCGAGATATGCAAGGTAATTCGGCAACAACCAATTTGGTGTCGAATGTGAATGCGCCACCTTTTCGTCAATTGCCGCCAGAATGATATTCCTCGAGCACTTGAAAATTCTGCATTTCCCGAGGTTCTACTTTATTTCCATAGGACTATTTTTTGACATGTATTTTTTACACTACAGATAACACCAGATGTATATTCCCCTGTAGAATTTCGATTTCTCTCATATTTGCTGACGCGTCAAGGTTTGATGCAGACAAGTTTGGCACGAACCTTCCACCACAATGTCGCGGTCGACGCCACCGACGCCATGCTCACCTTTCTCTTCATCCTCATCGTTAGCAACATCAATGCCACCTTTCTCTACCACCTCAACAGCGCGGCTACAAGCGCTCTATTCCGATTTTTCGCGCCAGAAGCAGTCAAATCCCACATCTTACCACGCAAACGTGGATTGGTGGAAGAAAGCCCTCGAAGCCCTCGTTAGTTCTGGAAAGCAAGGGTATCAAAACCACTTGCAGAGAGAGGTTGTTGTTGTTGATGATGATGATGATGACCTGCCTACGAAGAGTGAGAGATTGGTGTTGCATGCGGGGATGGATTTAATTGAACGACTGAAAATACCAAAGGTGGGCAAACCACTTGCGTTGGGCGCAGTACTCGTGAGTTTTTTCCCCCCCCCTCTTGGTTTCTTATCAATATTTCATTTTGCAATACGAATTAATACATCCACTCGTCCCAGCAAGTTTGAACTCCAACATATAAACCGCGGCGTCCTTCCCTTTCACCTCTTTATGAGCACTAAAACGTCTATCTACGATCCCGGTTGGCTCCCTGCGAGAATTGCTAAAGCTGTAGTTGGAAGGCCGGTCTGGTGGGTTTTGGAGCAGATGGGAATTGTCGGCGAAGAAGGGATATTGGGCTCGTTGACCAATAGTGTACCAGAGGTGGGAAGGGGCAGGCTACAACAGAGAGATACAAATTGGTGGGGTGATTATGTCCTCGTTTCGCTTGTGGAGAAGGCGGCGGTTGGGGTGATGGAAAGGCAAGAGAGGAGGGGACGAGGAAGTAGGACGGATGCGCTGTATAGTATAGAAGAGTTTAGAAAAGTGTTTGGAGGTGTGGCTGGCGGAGACGAAATATTGGGAGAGATGGACGCGAATATTTTAGTGAAATACCTGGAGAGGGATAAAGACGTTTTAGTTGTTGATAAGGAGGTATGTTCGATACAAGTTTACTTTTCTCTTACTGACAATATCATTCTGTCTAGGTCATCAAGTTTGTAGACAAAACGTCCCCCCTAGAGGAACGAACTATTACAGCCGTCGATCGTGGAATTTTGGAGTTGAAGACCGCTGTGAGTAATTTGCATGCACAAGTGGACGCTCTGCACTGCAAGATAGATGAGTAAGAGCTACTCACTATTTCGAATTCGCCTCCCCATTAACGCGTCCTGTAGGTGTACGAAGAAAGCTACAGCTGCATTGCGACAAAATCGGAAACCTGCAGCTCTTGGACATCTCAAATCTCGTAAACTCTTAGAAGATGTTTTGCAGAAGAGACTTGGATCTTTGACTACACTCGAATCGACATTTTTCACTGTTGAAGCAGCTGCGGGCGATGTCGAGGTATAGTGTTTACCGTTCGTTCGTTCGAGTTTGAACTAAATACGCTTCCCCCTTTGTAGATAATGAAATCTTACGAATCCTCCGCGACCACACTTCGCACCATTCTTTCGCACCCGGCTTTACAACGTTCCAAGGTTGAGGAGACGATGGAAGCGCTAGCAGAAGCCAATGTGGATGCGAAAGAGATCGATGACGCAATTAGGGTTGGTGCAGATGTGGCGGTTGGAGTCGTAGATGCAGTGAATGAAGAAGAGCTGGAAGAGGAATGGAAGGCGATGGTTAGGGAACTTGAGTCTGAGAAAGAGATAAAGAAAGGGGAGAAGTTGGAAGAGGCTGCCACTCCTGGGGACATTCCTGTTCAAGAGAAGGTGCGTGCAATGGCGGTAGCGGCTACATAGATGATTTTCTTTTTACATACTAATTATTACATCGCTTCATCCGTGCACGGACTCTGCATAATCCGCGAATTATCAGTGACCGGAAATGTTTTGTTCCCATCGTGAACAGGTAGTAGTGTATACGTACACGCCATGATTTCATCCTTTCATGCTCAACACTACCTAATTTTACTCAGGCGGCACAAGGCCTGTACTGGACACCTAGCCGTTCTCAACTGATGTTGGCTTTGTAAACGTGGAAAATTGGCTAGTGATTCACAGTCGAGACTTGCAGATAAGGGTGAAACGAAGTTAATTTTATATTTTACACTTTACGCATTCGAATTAGACTCTAACTCGAAGGAACAATATTACAGATCAAGAAACCGGTGGACAAACATCGTTTACTTGTTTTCGGTCAGACCAACGGCATTCTTGGCCTTGTTCGTCAACGAGTCCTGATTCTCATTGGAATTGCCACTCAAGGCGTCGCCGGCATGTTGGCTACCTGATTTCTGGCTCTGGAATGGAAGATTGATAAGTTAAGCGTTGTAAGGTGGATAAGCGTTCACTGACATTGGGTTGCAAGGTGGAGGCGGCAGAATCCGTCTTGCCCTTCACCCAGTCTGAGGCATGTTCGAGGGTACCCTTCTGAGAATCGGGCTACAGTGAAAGAGGGCGAAATCAGACTGGTTATATTCCGTCTCAGGGGGGGGAATATACCTTTATAGCTGCACCGGCTTTATCGGTGAAAGATTGACGACCATCAGAAGACATGTTGAGTTATTTCGTTGGTCTATGAGTCGAGAACGTGAGTGAAAAATCGTCAGACTGAGATGGTCGGGAAGTGGGACTCACTTCAAGTTAGATGAGCGACGGGTTTATGGGTTGGAGTAGACTACGCCTGCCTCTTTATACTCCGAGTATGGAAGTGACGTAGTTCAGAAATGTCTCATAAATCCACAAATTGGGGATGACATCGAAGATCCACAGAACTAGTGCAACCTTCCCTGTAAGTTCGAAAGGAGGACAGAGAAGGTGCTAAAAGGTGAGAAGCTTCGATCCTACCCATGGAAACGCTTCCAGTGCAAAACAGTATACTATTTGCGAACAATCAGACCCATGTCCAAATCAGGAAATCAACGCCCAGCAAGGCGATTTGACCCCTGACAAGGGAAAATACTCACAAATAGATGACGAATTCTGTTTATGGCACCCATTCGTCTTCGCCACCCAAAGGGTGTTTCTACCGTTGAGGTCGCCGTTGACGATGTAGAGTTTACAGTCTTGGACCTCCAGCAGGAGATATATGCTGTGACTGACATTTTACCTTCCAGACAGTTGCGTAAGTAATGATTTTGGAAAAATGAATTTCACTACTTTATGACGATTGAAGTTAGGACAGGATACCCGACCCGTTCCTTAACGTTGATACCAGAACTTCCAGTCTCTTCTCTGGGTTTGCAACGGGGAGATCAGATTATTGTCAATGAAGCCTCTGCTCAATCAATACAGCCAATTTCTGTGGAGTCGCCTCCTGTTCCGCCTGCCTCTTCGCAATCGGGGCTTGCATCACACCCACCAGTGAGGGCGCCGACTTCATCTGGTCCGGATTTCGTAGAGGTCGACGGAAGCTACCTCGTTCATCGGGTAAGATCGGCGTCTATCTCGAAAATCTGCATTTCTGACAAATTCCCGTGCATAGGTTGTCCCAGATGACAATTCTTGTCTTTTTTCATCCGTTGCTCTTGCTTTCGAACAGAATATAGCGAAAGCACCACTTATACGCAAGAGTCTGTCGAATTTTGACCCTTTTTTTTTCCCTTACTTATTTAGCAAATAATTAACAGTTGTTGCCGAAGGAATAAAGAATAATTCCGATATCTACAATGAAGCTATCCTCGGGTGTGCCATTATTATTTACAGTGAATCGTTCATACCACTAACCATTCTTGTTAATCCGTATAGCATGCCACCGAACAAATACGTAGATACCATCACAAAGTCTAACAGCTGGGGTGGAGCCATCGAACTCACCGTCCTTGCTGCACATTACAACACCGAAATAACCAGTATAGATGTCGAAACTGGGCGAATAGATCATTACACGCCGCCCAATCATGATTCTGGGACTACCACGACCAGATGCATCCTGATCTATTCCGGGATACATTACGACGCTGTTTCGCTTGCTCCGAGTGCAGATGCTCCTGGAGAGTGGCACCAAACCATTTTCGAAATTGTGAGTATCGTATCACCGCACTTCGATTTCTATTTTAAAAACCTTTTCTGCTTGCAGCGATCGACTGAAGACTCTTCGGATCCTGTTTTAATTGCTGCAAAGAAGCTCGCCGATATTCTTCGTTCAAAGAAGGCGTTCACGAATACTGCGACGTTTGATCTCAAGTGCGAAGTACGTTTTTGATTTCTCCCTTTTTCTCTTGCGGTAACCCAATTGCTTCCGATCTGTGTTTTAGCAATGTGGAAAGGGTCTCAAAGGCGAGAAAGAAGCGAGGACGCATGCTGAGCAGACAGGTCATGTCCGCTTTGGAGAGTATTAGTCCAGAAGTAGATATGATGTGTTGTTTCTTTTCGAAAAAAAATCTTGTCGACATCTTCTGAGATACTTCCTTTTTATTTCATTTGCCATTCTAGTTATTAGGAAATAACCACGATAAAAATTTGGGGGCACCGCGGATTGAACGCGGGACCATTAGAATACAACTTCAGTCTACCGCTCTCCCAACTGAGCTATGCCCCCTTACAGAAAGTGCCGCCATTTGATGTATGCAAAAGGTGATTCCAATTCCATAATTCCAATTATACGGGAACACAATTACGAGACACGCTCCAGAACTGAATTTTAATATAGATGGTGGTCAGAATTCTCCTTCAATTTCTAGTACTACCGGCAGATGATCGGAAGCGCCATAAATCTCCCCTCGGATATCGCACTGAGCAAATAGGGCTAAATGAGCAAAAGATCTTTCCCCAAAGGTGAAGCGAATGGATGGTATTGCTCACTATTTTAATACTTTCTTTCAAGCGATCGCTCACCACAACTGTGTAAGGATTCAATGGACTTGCTTCTATGACTGGGAAGGAATAAAGACTTACAACCGTCAATCCTCCACCCGATACCTTTCATACGGCAGTTGAACCGATAAGAAAAGTAGGTGTACCCACGTTCTCCTGGGTGAAGGTCTCTCCAGAGGTCGACAAATTTACCGTTCTTGCTGTCATCACCACCGCCATCTCCAGCGTTTTGCTTAAGAGGGTTGAGGAAAGTCTTGAACGCGGTCGTCTCGGCCTCTGTGTACCCAGCCGTTTTGTTCCAATTGGCTTTTGGGTGAGCTAAATCTAGTTCGGTAGGCGCTACGTTGAAGTCGCCTCCCCAGATGACTGGCTTTTGCTTGTCGAGGTGATTGAGGTAAGCGAAGAAGTGTTGGTTCCATGTCTTTTTCGCGTCGAGGGTCTAAGCATGCCACTATACTTAGCATATAATCAACGAGGGGATAAGGGACTTGCCTTCAGCTTTTGACCCGCGTTGACAACATATGTCCCAACTACGTAGCAAGTTTTGAACTCGAGAGTGACGATACGCCCTTTGACATCACCGGGATCGGGGTGACCAGGTAATGTGGTTTGAACACCCAAGGGCTTGTGTTTAGAGAGAATGGCAGTTCCTGCTATAAGGGAATTTGAATAGGGTCTAAAACGAGCAGATAAGTAGCGCACAGTATCCTTTTTTGGCGGAGATGCTCCAATATTGGTGAGGGAAGCGCTCTTTCAATGCGGGAGTAATTGGCGCCTGGTTGACCTACAAGGCGCAACGAATAGGTAAACGGTTTTTCATTTTTTGCGAGTCGCCGACTTACTTTCGTTTCAGTGATAATTAGAATGTCAGGATCTTCTGCTGCTAAATAATGTTTAAATCCCTGAGTAAGTAATGCATTTAATATTTAGCGAAAGAAAAAAAAAGGGAAACGCAACGTCACCTTCTTTTCGCAAGCGACAAGTCCAGAAACGTTCCACGCAGCCAAACGCATCGTTCCAGGTAATTTAGGCGGAAATTCAATTTGCACAGGGAGGACTTTATTAGTCGGACCAGTATATTCTACGACATCGTTCTTTGAACCCTCTTTCCTTGGTCTTTTCCAAGTAATACTCCCTTGAGAGGTTCCCTCGCCAAGATCGGTTACTTGGCTGGAGCTTCCCTCATTTTCCTGGGATTCGCGAACAGACGCGGTACGTTTGAGAGACATGACTGAGAATTGTCGATTTAAGTGAAAACACACAGCGTTTGTCGCGTTCTGTGATAGTCTAAAAGACTTGTTCTTGAAAAACCGAAAAGAAAATGAAAGGAGCATGTATCACCTAATCCGTTTAAGCCTTTAATGGATACGGACACGTGATTCACAATAGCGGAACCAATATTATTCAAAGTCGCATCACAGCTCTGAGCTCTGTTCTTTGGACGCTGCTTTGAGTGGTTCGAACACCGTTATCCCTGGTGTAATTAAGGCCGTCAGGGACCTTGATCTCACTCTCTTTTTTATCTCCTTCTTTTTCGTACTTGTTATTCTACTTTCTACCTATTTCGTTGTGAGAAGTGTTTGGTTGGACTCGGGAATTGCGCTTGGTCTTGTCAAAGTGTCGATCTTCGACTAGCTTTCCTCCCCATCGACCATCTAGTTAACATGCTCACACTCCATGGATTTTCTGCTTGTATTGAGTCTAATGGTGCCCCGCTTCCTGAATACCTTGTTTCTGTAGATGAGAAAGCTTCTCGTGTGTCCTGTTGGATTCCTGGAGTTGAGGGTCAGGTGTGCTTTTTTTTTTTTCATTTGCTCTCGGCAATGGCTCATTAAAACTGAATTTTCGACAGTCATTCAAGGTTAATTGGAGTGATGAAGGCAGCAAAGTGTCCACTTGTGCGTTTATCATCCTTGATGGTGTTGTGGTGCCTGGAAGATTTCTACATGGAGAAGGTGCCGTGTCGAGAGGAGGTGTGAGGGTGTCGAAGACGACAGAACGGCCTTTCGTGTTTAGTAAAGTGAAACAGACAGGTATATTTTACGTTTCGTTTGTCTTGTGGCATTGTTCTCATGGACAACGGATAGATTCGGGAGTCAAGGAAGATTCAAAGGAGGCTGGGTTGATCGTCCTTAAAATCAAAAGAATAAAATGCATTACTCCTCGTGCGCCAAATCCTATTCAAGCAGTCCCGTCCACTGGGGCTCTTGGAATGCGTAAGGAGGGTGATCTGTGCATTGGGTATGGGACCCCATTCCACCTCCATTGTTTTGCCTCGACTCACGTTGAAATCAGATTCGGGGACGAAATTCAAGTTGACGCACAACATGGCGCAACTTGGGAAGTGTCGTCTTTTGAGTCCGACAAACCTGGCGTCAAACCGCGTACCTACGTTTCTTTCGTATTTCGATACCGATCTCCAGGTAATTTTCATTGCGGTCCGTTGTTCACACTCATGGTTGATCCACTGTCAAGAATTTCTTGATGCGCAGGGTATAGCGTCTATGGAACAGACACAACCTTGGGTGGCACATACATCTCGCTTTACTCGCCGGACTGTTAGTCTTCCTATCCCAGTCCCTATTCTACAAGAGAATTCCGAGTTCACAGTGGACACTCCACTTTCTTCCGCTGTCAATACTCCCTTGATTGACCGTGAAGCACCAATGTTTACTCGAGAAGGTTTCCAGACCGAGATGGGACCGCCTCCCACTCCTGCCTCTTTATCGTCCGATTTAAACAGTAGCCCTGAGCAACTGATAGGACAACTTCCCCTGCTTGCGTCGCGTGATTCGACTCCTGCACTAAGCGAATCCGACGTCGAATCAACCAGGAGGTCTTCAGCTCCTACAAGTTCGAGCCCAACTGAAAGTGAACCTGACAAATCCGCCAGCCGGTTAGGAAAAGGGAAGGCCCCCGTGGTATGGCGCCCATGGATCCATCCGGTAGAATTCCTAAATTCCATTGTCGTCCATATTCTCACTCTGTTTTCCGATAGAACTCGCGACCTGCGGACCCTCGGCGAACTTTGAGCTGGAAGCTTCCCAGAATCAATACTGAAAATGGTTCCAGCAGCCGCAGTGTACGCGGAGTCGAACGGCCTGCCTCTGTTAATGACAATGTTGGACCTCCTCATGTTTTCGAAGGTGCCTTTATGGTTACCTTGCCCCGTCACACGTCAACAACGAATTCTGAATCTTTGCTGAAATGAAGAAAATGTTTTGCGCTTTTTGTGTTGTCATATATTGCATTCATCTATTTTTTCCGTTTTCGAACTGCTATCTCGGTTGCCATTTTTTTTTTCCACAGTTTATTCTTCGTGCTGTATTCATTGCTTTGTTATTATGGTTCAATCGCGCTGATTCTGCTTTGTGTTTCCTAGCTACAACATGATATCTAAGTAGATATGTCACTTGCATTTTGCATAGTTAGGCCCTTTGAATAAAAAATGAGATTATCGTTGTGTTCTGATGATCATGTGATGATTTCCTTTTCTTGTTGAAAACGGGAAGGACCTCCAATGGACCAAGTGGTCGAATCTCTACCACCATTTGGAACCTTCAGTTTCTAAGTCTAATTGCCTGTCTACTATAGCTGGAATGAGTGAAAACTCACTGTCTAAAGGCATCATTCTTCACATATGGCCTGGTAAATGGGGCCTGCCATCCTTTGAACCTCTGTGTCTTGCTGCTGTTCTATACTCCCAACTTGCTATTCCAGGCAAGTTCTCTATAGTCGAAACTGTAAATACGGATTCCTCGCCCAGTGGTATGCGTCTTTCATAATTCAAGTGAACATAAATTTGATCCTAACTGCCCAGGGCAGCTGCCTTACCTTGTTCATGACCAACATGTCGTCTCCTCTCTTCCGTCAATTATCAAATACGTATCCGATCTTCGTAGTGCAGAAAATTTTCAATACCCCAATGCTAATTTGGACCTCAATTTGACTGTTATACAGAGGTCACAACGGACAGCATGGTTCGCTCATACAGAGTCACAGCTCGGGAATTTGTTGGTAAAGTCACACAGTTTCTTACCGGTGGAATGCAATTTTGTACTGAGTGTCCAACAGGCTTATCTGCTCTACTCTGTACACAATAATTGGATTAGCATGACAGGACCCTCATTGGCGTCTATGTACCCTGTCCCACAAAAATATTACGTTGCACAGAGGATTCGAAATGGATACTATCCAAAGTTACAAGCTTCTGGCTTGTGGAATTCATTTGCAGAAGAAAATCCAACCAAAAGTCCATTTCGGAAAGAAAAAATTCCAAATCTCAAAGAAGGTATCAAGGGCAACACAAGTTTAACGCAAGCGTTTGAAAGGGAGAAGGTGAGCTCAGTTTTAAATTTTAATGAAGAAGAATTCAACTACATAAGGTCTTGGTAAAAGCCAAAGCAGAGTTTGACCTCTATCAAGCATTGCTTGCCGACAACGAGAGCTCTATATTCGGAAGAGAGTGAGTGTTCTGAATGAACGTAGCAAACTTACTCAGCGAGCAATCATGTAGGCCAACAAGTCTTGACGTGCTCATTGCGGCCCATCTACTCCTCCTACTGAAGCCTCCTTATCCTGATCCTCTATTGAAATCTGTTCTCCAAGAATCATATCCCTCTCTAGCCTCTTATGCACAGCGTGTCTACGACATTGCTTTTACTGCGGGAGAGCCGACAGTAAGACAAATTTCGACTGGCTCAGTGCGTGCATTGTTGCCGACATGGCCGAATCGATCGAAACTAAAGCCTTCAAGCCCTGAAGATATTCATTTCAGCCGTATGAGATGGGTATTCTTTGGTCTCGTCTCGGGTGCCTTTGTCGCATATTTTGCGGTTGTTTCTAGGAATATTGAAATAAGGTGGATCGATACGGACAGTGAAGAAGGGGTTGAAGGCGGCGACGACGCGGGGCGGTGAACAGGGAAAAATGGACAGCCTAATGTAAATGCCACATATAATTCAATGCTTCATTTGAGACTACTTTTGGAATTCCCTGTGTGACCCTCCTTGCAACACTATCCCAAAACTGTTCATTTTGACTATGTCGTGAACCTGACATCACGTGGTTTCATATAATTTGTCAATTCAATCTTGGACTCTTGCTTTCACGTCTCTCTTCGTATTCAATCTTTGACTCTTGAATCATGGATGAAGACTTGATTGTTGTGGACGATATTGAAAATGAAGCCGGTCCATCCACATCGAATGCTGCTGTAACTCCTGAATCATTTTATGGGCCGACACCTCCCGTTGCGGTGGGTAGGGGTCTACGAAGTGGGAGCAATATTTCTGCTCCGGAGAACTCTGAACGTGCGACACGATCTTCAACGCAGCGAACTAAGGGACAAACTAAACTAAAGCTCAAGTTGAGTGAGAAGGTAGCTTCACAGGCTCCTGGCATGTCATTTCTGGGGCAATACGATCGAGAATTAGATGAGGATGAGGAGGATTTGGCTTTCGAAGAGCAATTTATACTACGAATGCCACCTGGAGAGGATTGTGATAAGTTGAGGAAAGCGGTTGCTTCTCGGGAAGTTGGGACTGATGTCTGGTTCAAGTTTAAGGGTAAGCTAAAAAGGTCCTTACTGTCCATACCTCATCATCCCTTCAGATGCTCGTAGGGCAGTTTTTCACATAGGCAACAACTTGTACTCTGTCAAGCTTGTGGATTTACCATGTATCATCGAGTCCCAGAAGACTTTGGACGGCAAGCAGATGTTTAAAGTTGCGGATATATGTCAGGTCATCATAATTTTTTGTAGAGCTATCGAGTTGCTAATATATGTTTATACTAGATGTTAGTCGTAGGAGGTAAGATACAAAGCGAAGACCAGATTACTAAAGACAAGACATTCAACATCGAGGAATTCATCTGGCCTCATGGAATTACCCCACCTTTACATCATGTCCGGAAAAGAAGGTTTAGAAAACGGGTCAATAGACGGGTATATCATTAGCATTTGATTCAAAATTCTTTTGTGACCATTCGGACAGGCGATTGAGAGCGTGGAACAAGAAGTGGAACGGTTATTGGACGAAGACTCTCTTGCAAAGGAAATTAAGTTTGGTATGTTTTTGTGCCCCCTAATCAATAATTCAAACATTACAGGTCTCTTTGATGCAGAGGTTTTGGAGAACGTGAATCCAGATTTATCGGATTCCGAGTTTATAGAACAGGATCAACCTCTAGATGCTCCTACACCTGCTGTATCCGACACGGGTGATGGTCAAACGCCGGGCGATCTCGGGGAGGGAGACGAGGAAGAGGACGATGAAAATGAAGAGATAGAAGGAGATATTGACGAGGAACTAGCCGCTGAACTGGATCTAGCACTGGAGAACGAGGACGATGAAAACGGCGAAGATGATGACGAAGAGGATGAGAGTGAAGACAGTGATAGTGAAGATGATGAGGACGATGATTCGCAAGCAAGGAAGTTGCTCAATGAAGAAGTGAGAGATTTGGAAGCTGCCGTGGCGAAGAAGCGGAATGAGGTTGCTGCTTCTAGCAACCCTCTCATCAGGGTATTTAAAATTACTTGCACCTTGATCGCATGATATTAATTCTGGATGAATAGAAACGGTTCGAAGATGCGCTCAAGAAACTCAATGCTGACTTGGAGATGAAGCTGGCTCAGCGAGATGAACTGAAGGAGAAGCAGAGGTTGAAGAAGGCAGGCATCTCAATAGATGATGCAGTAGATGGAAACGAGAACGGCGAAAACGCGAGCGACAATGACCTATTTGGGGATGATGACACTCTGAATCTTGGCTAGGCATATATAAACATTTGTTTGACATGAACCGTTCTCAGTGTAGGAGAGTTTTCATTTTGGTGCAAGTAGGCAAACAATGCCAGCCTGAAGAACTAGAGGTACATACACTATGCAAATGAAAGGTCCAAACCATACCGACAGAACTTGCCAACTCCATATCGCGTCTAGTACTTCCTTCCGAGCAAATGGCAGCCACCCAAGTCCTAGAACACTATAAGGTAAATACCTAAGCAACCTTAACGAAAAAGTTGACGACGATGAGGCGAGAGTAAGAGGGACAGCGAGAAAAATTGTCAACGTCGCGGCTAGGGAAAAGTTGAGGACTGTGATTATGGATATTACCGTAGAAGATAGGCAGAGATTTGCTGCTTTCAAGATCAAGAAAGTCGGTGCTTTATCCACGTCCGGGTGCAAAGGGACGGCTGTCAATGATAGAGGCAAAATAGCAAACGCGGCAAATACAGCAGGGGAAAGTGTCTAGGGATGCAGTGTTAGTATCAACGGACAGAAAAATTCAGCGGAACCTACATCATAGTTTCTGATGAAAAAAGGACTGCAGGCAATGGCAAATAAGACTGCCCCAAATAGATGTGTTGCGATCATGATTGACAAGACACCAATTAGTGGTCTTTTTCTGCGCCTCCATTTGGCTTTAACAGGAGATTTCTCCTCTTTATCGTCTAGCACAATGATTTCACCATGAAACCATGCGGCATCCACCCATGAACCCAACCCGTGTATCATCATTGCAATGCTAATCAAAATTGCACTCGGAAGGTAGGACCCAATCTTAAGGAATTGTGTAGGGGATGTCAGAATATAAAAGAAAAAGGATGCATGGAGACGTTCCAGCAAATTATTCATGGTGCGTAATGTTGATTCGACGGTTCTGGGCAACGAATATCATCAATTCAACCAATAAAGAGAACGAATTTCTTACCTTCCGATTGCATGAAAGCCGTGAGGACCATTTGCGGGAAGGCAGAACAAGGTGATTGCGTCTATTCTGAACCTGATAGGATACTGTCAATCTGAACCACGAAGAACAAAAAAGGGATATTCACTTGCGGAACAAACCATGGACGCCACTTCCACGTCCGTGGTATTGATATCTCACATGCCGAGCAACATTCTTTGCACGATGAAAATAGGTCCTGACTACTGGCATATCGTAGATGGTCTGGGTTAGCCAAATTGGGGCCATAGCCGAAGACTCCTCCTCTGGACCTAAATGGTCGTAGATTGTGACAGGCACGCCGGCAGTATATCTGGCTATACGCTCCAACGAGATAATCAAGTCTTGGTTGGGAAGACGACCATTGAGTGCCTCTGTAAAATTGCATTTAGCAGCACGTCGACAGCTTGGAGATCTGACAGACCAAAGAAAACTCCAATGTGCGAGAATGAGTGACCAGGGTAATCAATATTAAGTGCAGTCCATATCACACCGGAAGTCAATTCCAAGGGTTGCGCACGGAGACCTGAAAACTTTTAGAAAGAAGGTGAACATATAAATGCCAAACAAACTAGATTGTGGAGAGCCATGGTAAGCGGATAACCACGCTTGCATTCCTTCGAAATATCCATCACTAATGACGAACACAATGTCTTTAGACCAGTATGAATAGCCTATAGCCACGGGCAAGTGAGCCAAATATATCAAGACGGAGATCAAAAGGCACTGACGCTTGAGGAATCCTGCCAATGCCAATACCATTGAAACACCACGCATATTCAAAGTACCATCTTCTTCACCAGACCTGCTGATCCATGACGCACTTATGACCATGGCTTCTGTGCCAGAATGTCGCGGTGATGCCAAAACGGCGTAAGCATTTACTCCATTCAAATTCTAAGAAAGGTTTGAGAAGAATAACAACCCATAATGGAAGACATTTACACCAATACTCGTTGCAAAAGTATAATTCTGGGTCGAAGAAGAGATGCCGAGTTTTAAAAATTCATCTTTCAACCAATGAGCCCGTCTGTAGGCAGTTTAGAATCGAGACATTCAATTAGATAGGTGAAGATGTTCTCACTGCTCACTCGTAACATTGGCATCGCGCATTCGTTCAAGGTGCTCCAGGTAGGTATCTGCTTGGTGGACATGTCCCCAATCCCAATTCGTGTTGACCTGTAATTCAGAAGCTGATCTTTTTGGCTGAAGCTGAGCATGCGGATACCCTACCTGAGCAGGCTGCAGAGCGTTCTCGTCCATATATGTCGGTGTATCTAGCCAAGGAAACGGGAGTACAAGAATCCATAGGTATCCAAATATAAATAATAAAATTCTGGAATGTGTTATTCATTGGCAATTGAACTGGTAAACGCCGATGTTACTCACTTCAGAGTTGTCAACCGTCGCGTCAACAATTCGATTAACTTCTTCTTTCGAAGTATCGCTTTCTTATTGCGGTCCTCAGATGGTGCAAAAAATTCCTTGAATTTTGATGGAATTCGCCATTTCGGTGTTGGTTCAGTGTTCACAACGTTCATCTCATCTATGGTGGGATCGCTGAATAAAGGATGAAGATCTTTGTCCGAAGGTACTATTGTCTGATGGGAATAGAGTAAGGCCCTCTGAAGGCGAAAAAAATGTTGTTGGTGAGTATGTGAACGAACACGACAAATTATTCCAATCAACTTGAAACCGTGAGTGATCACGCGCAGCCAACATTGAGCCTTCTTATTACATAAATAAGCGAAGGTGGTTTCAGCTTTCTTTCCTTTCTATTCCTTGAATAATACGCGTTTTATGCCTCAAAAGCGCAAGAGAAACGGCTTTCTGGACACGCGCTGGGAATGGGTTGGCGCGGAAGTCACAAAATCAGTGGGCATGACCCCGGACCATATCTTGGCAACATGCAACCTTAGTCTAAGAAACAGAAATGTCCGTTGCACAAACAAGTATAGTTCGGATGGTTTTGGGGTCGAGAAAAATGCGACTGTGGTCTCTAATCCAGATGGGTTGCCTACTAAAAGCGAACTCGACGATATCATCGTTATTTCCGACGATGATGAGTCTTCCGAGTCGTGCTCGCAAAAAATATGCAAAAGGAATCCCTATTGCCTTAACTATTTGGGACAGGAAATGTGGGAGAGTGAAGGTAAGTTTCATCGTCATCGCTATGAGCCAGCACATTGAAACTTAACAGAAGATGCAAAGGAGGAATTCATTCAAGCTGCAAAACTTGGCGGGGATCCCTTTGCTCTTTCGCGACAATCAGGTGTACCAGTCGGACTAAAGGTATGTTTCTCTTTATCTACAACTTATCTTGATCAACATGGAGTGTGCAGAATCTTGGTGCTACATGCTATGCCAATTCGTCCTTACAGGTTCGGATAATGTACATTGTCCTACGCTTGCTTTTACTCACTAAAATACAGGTATGGTTTCGCTTTGAGGAATTCCGCTCTGGTGTGTACGCCTGTGGACCACCGCATAACCTACCGGAAGAGAAGTACAAGGTATCTTGTATATCCATTTCTTGTTTGTTTTTGCGCGAAGTTTAAATTTCCTTTTCGAGGACTCTCCTATATTTCAGCTGCAAGTCACATTTGCAGCTCTACAGGAAGGAAGTCAAAAAGTGTTTAATCCAACGAAGTTAGTTGAAAGTCTTCAACTGCGCACTTCAGAGCAACAGGATGCTCAAGAGTAAGTCCTAAAAGATGGTTTTTCATGCATCCCAAAATTGACCTCACCAGATTCGCAAAATTATTTATGACGCATCTCGATGCTGAATTCAAGAAACAAAATGCAAAATTCTTGAAATCGTTGATCACAGATCAGGTAACATGATTCCTCCTCACCATTGCGATAATTCAATTTTCCAAGTTTCAAGGGACACAAGTCTACAGTACAATTTGCCATTCATGCAAGAATCTCTCGGAGACGACTTCCGAATTTTTGGAAATAGAAATTAGTTTCAAGGCAAGTCAAGTGCTTCGCATCTTTCTCACTGAGGTCTCATATTTTAAGTCAGAGTAATATAAAACTTGAGGATTGCATCGCTGCTTCCCTTTTGCCAGAAACGCTGTCTGGGGACAACAAGTATAAAGTTTGTTTGCAGTCACAAAGTTCTACTGACTCGTTTGTTCTTCAGGTATCGCTGCCCACGCTGCGAAACCTTGCAGGACGCAACCCGTTACGCGGAGTTACGCGAACTCCCTCCCGTTTTGCATTTTTCTTTGATGCGATTTGTTTATGACCTGAAGACTATGGAACGCAAGAAATCAAAACATTCTATTTCGTTCCCGTTAACCCTCGATATGACTCAATTCTTGGGCACAAAAGAAGACAGAGAATGTGCGGCATCTAGAAACAGTGGAAAACATCTTTACGATTTGCGCGGTATTCTCGTCCATAAAGGAGAAAGTGCGTATCACGGGCACTACGAAGCCCAAGTCTACGACGCAGAGTAAGCGAAGTTCCTTATCAGTTAATTCGATTGTTTGTTAAGAGTTAGGTATGGTTCATGGTTTCAGTTCAATGATGAAGAAGTCACAAGGATTAACGTTCTCGGAGACAAGGCCCCAAAGAAGCAGAACGACGATCCCATGACGAAAACACAAAAGTGAGTCATAATACACCTTTTCACCGGCAACACTTATCTGTATAGACCTGATGATTCCGGAGTCCGGAGAAAACGTGCACTTGGAAAGAAACGCAGACGAATCGAGGATAGTGATGACGGCGGAGACGCCCTTGAATCTGAGTAAATGTCATCTATACTGAGAAGCTCACGTTCCTCAATGTTCATTTCGTAGGGTCGAAGGGAGAGCCTCGCAAAGACGTTCGATATTGAAGTGAGTTTTCATATTCTCTATCGCGGTGATGAACTGAGTTTTATTTGACAGCATGATATCATCCAGAGATGCCTACATGTTAATTTATGCGAAGAGAAATGTTCGGTCGCATGGGGACAGCAGTCAAAATGACTGCACCGTAACAAAACCGTCGAGTGGCGTTTTGAGAGTCGTTCAAGATTTAAATGATGCCTATCAAGTTGCATGTGAAAGGTATCTGCAGAAGTCAGTCAGCTTTGTCATTGGAAGTCCCGGCGGTGCAACTGAAAAGCATATGCAGAGAAGAAGAAATGAAGGCCATATTAGCAGATTTAAGAGAGAGAGTGAGGTTTATCTATGGTAAATGGTTTGTGACCCCCGCTTCAGTATGTTAAGTTGATGTTATCATACCTCCCGTTAATACTTCTTTTTATAGAGATCTTTCGTTGTTAGTCGGCAAGCACTTGAAGGATGGTTATCCACGCATTCCATTGCAGCCGCTCTGAGACACGATGACGCTAGCCCCCTTGGAATTTCTGATCCACATTCTTCGACGAAAGCTGTGAAGAAAATCGCTATTTCCTGCTCTGATATTATATGTGAACACGGATGCCTTGATCCCAAGAAATTCGAAGATATGAAGTGCATAACCCCAGTACGCTGATGAATATTTTGCAACTTGAGTACTGATGGTTGACTGGAGATCAGAGCGCTTACGAGGACATTGTGTTACACACGAAATGTTTCTTTACTCCCGCTCTGCAGCCGTCTGACGCGTGCTCCGTATGTGCTGCTAATGAATTTCAAGGTAACATTGCCATTCTTCTGGCATTTTTCATCATTAGAACTCTTTGCAGAGAAATTATATGAAGTGGAGCATCCCCACTACGTAAAGCAAGTAGAAGCAGTCTCTGGTGTGCTTGAAGGTGAAATGGGTTATTGGATTTCTAAGAAGTGGTATAAAGGTAATAGCTTCGTTATATAATTATCCGTCCATATCTTGGACTTTGACTTAACCTATTTTCAGATTGGCGATTACTCAGACCCAGAATGCACGTCACATATCAGGACGATCCGCCCCCTGATTCATCAGAATTTCACAATCATATCTATTGCGAACATGGAAGTTTGACATTAAATGCAACGAATCGTCGAAAGATCTCGGCACAGGTATGCACGTCTACTTACGACGTACATCGCCTCTTCCCTGAATGTGTTTTAGGCAGTTGTTATTCTCCAGGTGCTCTTCCCAAAGTGGGATCCTTTACCGACAGACGTGGAGGCATGTGCCATTTGCGAGACAGATATTCATATTTTTAGAGAGGACAAAAGGGTCGTTCGGAAACGAATTGAACATGAAAAGGTTGGTCCGAGAAATTTTCATCGGTGCCTTGATGCCAACCCTTCTCGTTAGGCATTACTGCGATTCTTTGTCGAACCATCCCTAGAAAAATGGACAAAACGGCAAGAGTCTCCCTCTTACGCCGTTCTGCCCTTCCCGTTCGTCAGAAGTTGGAAACGCTGGCTTTCGAATTCGTCAGAACATCCACGTCCTGAGAAAATCGACAATACACCCTTCCTTTGTCAACACGAGATGTTAACAATTGACCCCAACTGTCAAAGTGATCTAGATTCGAGTATCACAATTATCCAACGTGACGAATGGGACGTCCTGAATTCTATGTAAGTAAACTTATTTGCCGTCGGTTTTTCTTGACTAAAATTATGTTAAAAGCTATGAGGGCGGTCCCCTGATCGCACTGACAAAGAGCTCTGAGAATAGATTTCAGCACGATATACCCATATGTGAAGATTGTCATACAAGAAGGTCAGTCATCTGCCAGATCTTGATTCAAATGCACCCCACAATTTATTGACTTCACATCAAAGAAAAACTGAATGGGAAATGGCAGATATTGTGATCAGACTCGATGACCCTATTGGAAGGCCGATGAAACAGTCTATCGTCACGTACCATACAAATGGGGCTCGACAGTCCGAGAGACTTCGGCAGATCAACGAAGATGGCAAGCGAAGATTGATCACGGTAAGAAAATCTTCAACAGTAAAGGATATCAAAGTTTTGGTGAGTGCAAAAACTTCAAAGACGCGAAGTGATTAGATATAGCTTTTCTTGTAGGTGGAAGAAGCCTTTTCTCTTCCTACCATTTGCCAGCGTCTTTCTTATAGAGGTCAAGAACTCGAAGACAATTCAGTCACCGTCGAATCTCTAAAAATCTTTGCTAACGACACAATCTATGTCAGAGAAGTTGAAGAGATTATAAACATCACGTCTGATAGTGAAGTATCGCCGCCAAGGGAGCAGAGAAGGAAAGAAAGGCCAGGTTTCAGTGGAACACTTTTGGGTAATGCGGATGTTCCTTGGTGTAGTTCACCAAAGTCTACACCACCTGTGGACCAAAGGGATAAGACATGCTTGGCTTGCACTTATTCAAACACTTATGATGCATTGCATTGTCAAATCTGTGATACACTTTTTGTCTGAATAGCCGAGAATAGAAAACATGAAACGAGAAGAGTAGCTACTGCCTTTTGAGACCCAGACCACCTAAATAAAATAGAAGACGAATCAAGACTACAATCTTGGTCTATATGACAACCGAAAAGAAAGTCAAAACAGAATGATTTTCGTTTTTCACCAGCTCTCCTTAAAGAGAGTGCCCCAAACTGATAACCCTTCAAAACAAGAAGAAAAAAAGATCGTGGTGATGCGTGGAGTATCCTAGACGTGTTCCTGTAGCGTTGATAAATTTGTACTAGGGAACGTGGACGTGATTCTTGGGGTAGCGCTTGCGCCCACCATTGGAAGACGTGTGGTCATTGGTAAAGGTGGAGTAGCGGGTGTTGATTGTTTGAGGATCGAGGTCGCGGTAACAATGATGTCCACTTCATTAGAAGATGTCCCATTCATTTTGACCGCCATGGCAATCGCATCCTGGGTTTTGTCCGCTAAATCATGCATTGATACACTTTCCATTTCTGGAGTCGGCATGCCACCAATAGCAACATTTCTATCTGCAACAATTGTTTGCGCAGCCTGGAGTACAACGTGCTGGGCGGCTACAGCGAGACGCCGCGATTGCAAATGTCCATGACCTGAAAGTGCCCTATCATAAGCATTGACGGTCTGTTCAAGGACATGTTTTTGTTTTGCAAGGGCATGAATTTCGCCTTGCTTGGGGGGTAAGGCAGCCACGAATTGTGATTCAGCCTCATCTGTCACACGTTGCGCAACATTTTGTAATACTTGAATGACAGCTCTGTCATCTACTCGACCGCGAGCATTTAGTGTTCTAACTTTCAAATCAGTACATAAAAGCTAAAAATAGTAATAATAAATTTACCTCTGCGGAGCCGAAGAAAGAGCGGAGTCACTTGTGCTTCGTTTGGGAAGGTCGCTGTTTGCCAAAGAAGGGCGACGGGAACGAGAATATGAACCACCGTCGAGTGCAGATACAGGCGCAATGGAAACGGTAAAGTTATGAGATAGCTCCATCTCCTGACTGTCGAGCACAAACTGAGACGACGAATCAGACGATCAAATAGTAAGGGGGCATAGGTATACGAACCTTTGCAACAGCAGTCACTTGGCAATTTTCAGCGTCAGGAGGCGGGACACCAGATAGTTCGCCATTCTTCCACGAAAGCCAAAGAGGCAGCTCTGGGGAACTGTATGTGATTTGGATTTTTTTGAAAGAAATCTGAGGGTCCCAAATTCGAGGTTTCCAGGACCAGCGTAGACCCATATACGCCACCGGGGTCGGAGGTCCAGCTAATTTACGATGGAATGGCCTAAACTCCCATTTAAAATCACCCGATTTCTTTGCCTCAATGCTCCAGATATGATTTCCCTTTGACTTGGCCTTCTTTCCATCCTCATTGAAGCGCAGGATGTACTGTTGACGCCACAAATAGTTCCGAACCTAAATCCAGGCTGAGAAATCATCATGTGCGACGTACAGCAGGCACTCACTTTCTTCATGGGGAGCCTTTCTTCGGGAAATCCTTGCGCAGAAAGCTAGATAATATCGGAAGTCAACGGAGCAGTCACGTCCAAAGAAAGGAAAACACTGACTTCGTCCATAAAAGCATTAGTAAATGCTAAAATGCGGAATTTGAAGGGGCGGAAGTCCGGCGATTCATCTAAACGCTGCATCTTCTTAGCCATGAGAGTCTGGTGGATCTGTTCTCCTTTCGAGCATGTGGCATCCACTAATTTAAATCTAACTTAAGTTACTCTTCAACATGAACAAACGAATTATGCTTACAATTAGAGCATAACTTATTCAGAAACTCAAAAAATATCCTGTCAACATCAGATCGGAATTCCGGAGGCATATCCGTAGCAGCAGATGCCGAACCAGGAGCCTGCATTTGCAAACTTCGTCAGAATTATAATCAGGAAATAGTAGAAATCCTGACTTGTGTCGAGCTGGTTACTATAGATGGGCCATCTTCCTCATCGGAATCGGAGTCGTCGTCTTCATCTTCATCATCACTGGGAGAATTATGTGCCGTAGCCGGCTCCGATGAAGTATGATAAAAACCCTTTCCAGAGGACGTCCTCGAATTCACCTGTTCAGGACTGATATAAAAACCATTTCGAGTAGCTGGTTTCTTAGCCCTATGCCAGATAGCTGAGTCAAGCTGTGTTTCAGAAAAATTTTGTTTGGCATATGGGCTTTTGAAGGTCGTCCCAGAAATAGAACCTGATCGTGACATTCTTCCAACCGGTGGACTGATCGTAGCGGCCGAAGAATTTGGAAGAACATTCGAGGGAAAGCCAATTCCCTGGGACAATGGATTCCGGAGGCCATTGGGTGGAATAACTGAAGTCCGCAGTCCACTTGTTGTGGCAGTTGGTGGTAGCATGGGTCCGTTAGCAGAGCCAAGAGACAAAGAATGCTGACGTCGCGACGTAGTTAGAACTGGATCAGACCAAGAAGCATGAGGTGCTGGAAGGGGTGCACCGCCAGTTGTGATAGGAACGAAGGCAGACGAAGGTTTGAATGGATTATTAGTGAATGTGGCTGGCGGCGATGGTGCCCTGGAAGGAGGTTGCGAAGGGGGGTTGACCGGAAATGGCTGCATAACTGGAAATGTTGTTGGTAGCAGTGGTACAGGTGCGGCATACGGTAAAGGTGGGTTAAACGAGGGTTCTTCATGTATGACGGCAGACAATGGGGTATCGTCTTGTGGTTCCCGTTTCAGTGCTTTGACAACGCGATGCTCTTCCAGTTCTGAAGCACATCGTTTCCGAGAATGGTCAGACGATGCTGGTAAAGGTGACACTTGAGAAGACTCCGTCAGAGGGTCAACTGGTCTGAAAGCCTGGGGTACAAGGAGCCCAGGAGGGATTTGGGCCACGGTGGGCGATTCGCCGTTTGACACAGACATATGAGCAAGCATATCTAACACATGGACAATGCGGTCCCGTAGCTCGCCAACTTTTGTCGTCTGCTTCATCCCTTGGGCCATCTCAAAGGCATTGCCAGCATCAAAGGCAGTCTGGGCGATACTGTAAGCATGATTGAGTAGGTACCCATCAGTAAAAGATAATATGGTGCATACTCTTTGAGCAGCTTGCCAATTACAGCACGTGGCGGTGTCTGGGAACCTGGTTCATCTGCACTACTATTACTGGCGGTGGATGGATAATCAATGGTGGGAGTGGATTGGAGGCGAGGGGGAGATAATGAGGGAAAATTGGATGGAAGGGATTGTGGAGATAGTGAAGTGTTCGCACGACTACGTTGGCCAACGGTAACACTAGAGTCTAAAGCACTGTCAAGGGATGATGTAGGTACAACTCCGAAATTTGAAGGGTTTGAGAGGATTGCTGAGGAAGCAACAGAGCCATGCATAGTCGCAGCAATAGCTAACGTGGCTGCATCAGGGGACATATCAACTTTTTCTGGGTATGGAAGCAGCGTAAAAGGATCAACAGAAGTATAACCTGCAGAAGACACGAGGGGTTGTTGGGAAGAGGCTTCCATGGGACAATCGAGAAAAGATGAAAGTGACATTTCAGGAGCACGGGCATGCATCGGCTGAACAACGGAATTAACGTGCATTTCTGTTTTGGTGTCTAGCATGAAGCGCATATCTTGTTGGGAGGGAACGAGGGTATCCTGGAGTTGTGAAAGATGGGTAGGAATGAAGGTGGACAGCATCTCGAGAGAAGGAATAGTGTCCATTGTCCCCGGATTTGTTTCCTGCTCATACTGGACGATCATGTCCATGCGATCACTACAGCGTTGCCTACCTTATAGCGGTGCTCAATATGCAACTAGGCGCAGGACAATGGTGCGATCTGCTTCAACAGCACGCGAAAGGCTCAAGTAGACGCAGAGATGCGACTGCGTAATTCACGGTGGTCAGACAAAGTGATGGACGAAAATGATACGATTGGACAGAAAACAGGAGGGATGCAGAGTTGTCAACGACGACAAGAGGGCTTGGGCGTCGAAGACGATGACAGTCAGAAAGGAAGACGGGAAGACGGCGACGATGGCATGGCCTGTTTAGCAGTCCAGATTTCGTCACAAGTGTCACAAGGTCTAATCTTCTTCCTTTCCTCGGCGTTTCACATCGATTGAAATTACATCAAGAAACTACGCAGACATTCAATTATTCCAACATTCGGGACCTCTATCTATCACCCCTGTCACCCATCCCCCGATAGCAGCCAAACAGCCAAGTATATCTTTAGAACCTTTCCTTCACAAGCAACCCGATCCGAGATTTCCTACCAAACATCCCATGATGCTGAAAAAACAGGAAGATCTTAGCCACTAGCTTTTGTAGGAAACTTCTCCATATACAATTGTGTCCCGTGAGCTTCGCGTGGTACATTAAGTTCAGTACCGTCGTCTTGGACTTCTCGAGCGCTCACGATCTCTTCGCCTCTCACTGCAATCCAAGGATCAATAATAAGAATGAGGGTGCCATGATGCAGACTACTGACTCATATCGTGAGGGTTGGCGGTCGTACCCACGATCTCGATCTCGATGCTCATCTCCGCGAGCCGAACGGTGTTCACCTCCAGAACGTTGCCCGGCTGGTCCTACACCGGGCGGCCCGGACGAAGGTACCATTCTGCGCTTTTCTCGTTCCTCTTTGAATTTGGCGAGCATATTTCGGAGCTCGTGATATCCCAAATGCATCTACACAGCAAATAGAAGTAAACAACAAGAACGCAAACGCCGCAAGCCACTGCACGAACTTTACCACCAAAATGGTCCGCAAGACGACGGTCAGAATCTAACACGGACAAATAGGCACCGCAAACGTCGCAGACGCGTAGCTTCTGATGTCCCGAGGCTCCCGAGGTATCCGTGAGTTGTTGCAATTCTCTCTGGAAACAAGGGCAATCCACAGGAAGCTCACAGGCAAACGTCCCCAAAACATACCTCTTTATCAGCCTTCTCGCTCTTAAGTGCCTCAATGGCTGCCATTTCACGCATAGACTCGTCCACTTTTCCTTGTTCACCTGAAAGCGGGTCGGTGCGTTAGCAATCGTCATAAAATAGACGGAAATTATGCCATCCCGACCCAGCTGCTCAATTTTTTCAGTTCCCCCTTGGATAGCAAGTTCAATTTCTGCAATTTCTCTCATCTTAAACCCAGAAATCAGTGAACTCTCCGACAGCAATCGAATCAGTTAAAATCTCACTCACCAAATTGGTTGTCTTCGCATTTTCTTCGGGGGTTTTTTCCAACCTTCTGTGAGCTGACCGAATTCTTCGATCACATTCGTCCACAAAGGCAAATATGTTGGCCTCATACTCCATCTGGAATCGATGAAAAACTGGATCACTAGGGTTAGCTTCCTTCGCAACCAAGAATTCCGTTTTGAGTCGTTCAGTATGTGACTTTGGACAAGCACCAAGATCCATTTTCTGTGTATCACAGGTCCAGTTAGCCAAACGCAATGTGGACAATCATAAGGACCGACAGTGTTGGTAAATAACGTGTGAGGACACGTCCCGCACAAAAAGTTCCTGCAAACTTTTTCGTCCGACCATGTGAGGTTTGCATTTGCCACTCCCATTGCCTCGGGACCCATCATTTGCTGAAAATGTTATTAGATAGTTTATAGATAAAAGACGATGATTACACACCTCCAAAAGCTTCCTCTGCATCTCGGCTAAACGACCCATGGTGAAAACGCGTCGACAATGTTCACTGACGATGACAAAGAGTCCTGTTTATTTGTTTGTATTTAGCTGAGGCTTCAAGCAGAAAATAGACCACTTACCGCTTTTGGATTATTACATTGACCAAGGCCTTTTTTGATTACAGTTTCCGAAAAGCCTTATTATTAAAGAAAACGTTGACAATGGTTCTGCGACATGTGCGGATGTAATTAGCATTATGTACGACTGCTAACGGCAGAAAGATGTTACGCAGGATTTCTATCAGATCAGAATGTATGAAATGGAATTAGCACAGAAGATGGAAGAAGGGTAACACCTGCGAAACTTGACTTGTGTCATGAGAAACAGTTTCCAGGTATCTGACAGTTGATATGAGCAACGAGAGAGAAGAAAGGACATTTCCGTGTCGAATAGCCAGAATCATGAACGACGGTCTCGCCCCCGGCCTTTGCCACAGCCACGACCGCGCAGGCAATTTCCATTCTCTTTTTGCTTCAGTCGTGGACCATTCGTCAACCGATCGAGCTTTGTCAGATGTCGTAGCCTTACTGATCTACGCCTGCTGAGTTTGGCGATTGGTTGGCAGCGAGCTAAGCATCTCGCTTGACTTCGTCCAACAAAGAGAACCTGTCATACTGCTCAAGATGTCCACCGCTTTTTCCACAGATACTTTTCCCTGGAGAGTCTGTAAGCCAGAGTCAATCGACGCCCTTGCCTTGGAAAATTCTTCACCAGCTTATTGCTTAATATGATCCTGACAAGTTCCGGCTTGCAAGATTCCAATGCTGGTAAAGACATTCAGTACAGTTATAGACAACTGAGAGCTCCGGATCTTGTGGAAGATAAGCAAAGGACAACAGAGATCTGCCATGATCTCCTGGAATTTGCTTTAAGGCCAGAAGGAATGCTGTCATCGTTTCTCGCTATATCAGCACCTGCTCATGATATCAGTAATGCAATATCTATGCAACAAACTGTGAGGATCGAGTTGGGATCGAGCGACTTTATGAGAATAAGTTGTATCACCTTTCGCGGTAGCAGAATCTCCTTCAGGTTGTTAGGCCGGTTCTCAACGAATACTGCATGGTTTTCGCTGACACCGTAGAGTCAGGTCCCAAAAATCTCGCTACTTTCTTAGCTCTCGCTAAGCAGTCGACCTGATTTCCCCTCTAGCAGGATCGACCGTATTTCCCAAAATCCCTGCTTTGACCCGTTCCACGTTCCACGTCCCCTTTCCTAGCAGCAGCTGTAGGTCCTCGAACTCTTCATGAGCAGACTAGATAAGCGCCGTTCAAATTAGCGTTTCGAACATACAGTTGTCCGGAAAGGACAAAAGATACTAATGTGCTCGAACCGGATACACCTATTAGTAACTTTTATGCAGAATAAAACCCGTTTGAGGCGTGACCGAGTGCTAATAATAACAATCAAACAATTTGCAGAACGCCACATCGAACATTATGTCCTCAATGGCTACTCAACCCTCTGCTGATGGGGTAGGCACTACTTCCGAAGTAATGGTAAATTCTGCACAAGAAAACCTGACTGGTGCAGACCCTGGAACATTATCGCCTTTAAAGGCATTTCTGAATGACAAGTAAGTCTCCACTGCACATAGAAGCTCAGAGTCGACCAAGTCTAGCCCTTATTTTCAAGCAGGGTTTGGTCTCATGGTTAGCAGCTTCTTCCATATTTTATGAAATCAGTTTTCCGACTCAATTTAGACCTTAGGCGTTGGTTTGAGCGTTCTCCGTCAGGGTCTAGTCCTTGGCTCGACCGCTTTTCAGCGGCGAATGCTAGTAACTTTGGAAATTAACAACAAAGACCGTGCCTACGAATGGTTCCTGGCTTGGATGGCGAAGCAAAGTGCCGAGGTCCAACAGTCCAGGAGATTCTCGCTTTGGGCACGTAGTCACCAACTTAGTGTCGAAACAACGGTTGAACAGAGGAAAAATGGCAGCTCTTCTGCACTGTTTAGGTTAGTCGCCGGACCTGGTATTCATTATGTCAGGTACAAGGGGGCGTGGATGCAGGTCTGTGCTAGATTTTCCCATCATATTCCAACCTTCACATTGTCTCTTTTCAAGGTCAAACGGGAACGTGAGACTAAATCCATGCATCTCATGTCCGGCGTACCTTGGGAAACAGTGACTCTGACCACTCTCTCCGGAGATCGAAAGCTATTTCCTGACTTGCTCAGTGAAGCACGAGATTTGGCCATGCGCGGCCAGCAAGGAAAGCTTGTCATTCATACCGCTTGGGGTATTGAATGGAGACCGTTCGGCCAGCCAAGGCAAAAGCGACCGCTGCACAGCGTCGTGCTTGCGCCGAGTGTTTCGGCAAATATAGAAAAAGACATCAAAACTTTCCTGGAAAGACGGCGATGGTATGCAGACAGAGGTGTGGTTGTTTGTCATATTATCATATGCTTCCTCACTAGATTTTCACAGGCATACCGTACCGCCGTGGTTACTTGCTACACGGGCCTCCTGGCTCAGGGAAAACCTCGTTCATTCAGGCTCTCGCGGGCTCACTGTCATATGATATCTGTGTGCTCAATCTTTCGGAACGAGGATTAACCGATGACAAGCTCTTTCATCTCCTGTCAAACGTCCCTGATCGCAGTTTCGTACTGATAGAAGATATAGACGCAGCTTTCAACAAGCGGGTACAGACAACCGAAGACGGGTAGGGTGTACTTCTTTTCCTAATCGAGTGTCGACTTATTCCTTTTTCCCTAGCTACCAATCGTCCGTGACCTTTTCAGGATTCTTGAATGCACTCGACGGTGTAGCCTCAGGCGAAGAACGCATAATATTTATGACAACAAACCATGCCGAAAATTTAGATCCTGCTCTGATTCGACCAGGTCGTGTTGACCTCATGCAACTCATAGATGATGCAACGGCGGAGCAAGCTAAACTTCTATTCGACCGCTTCTATGATGAAGGGGATGGCAATGTGACAGACCCGGAAGTCCGAATGTTGTCGAACAGGTTAGAATTGATGGTACGGGAGGAACTGAACCATGGGAGAAGGATTAGCATGGCCACTCTACAGGGTTTGTTCATTTGTAACGAGGCCAAAGAGGCAATTACGGCGTGCCGCAAGCTTTTTGTTGACAAAAGGACATGATATCGATTCGCCATTGAGATCTACCCCACATCCCTGGAATTGATCCGTAATTAAAAATGAGCTCTCCTTTTGCGGCCAGTATATTTTGAGTCATGAGGCACCCCCTCCTTGCCTCGTTTACGATAAAGCTATGGTCAGAAATTCATTGACAGACGACACGAAGAAGTGATCGAGACTTACTGCTTTCTTTTTTAATATCCAATCTCGATCCTTCACGGATTTTCTCTTACTCTTTGACCTCGCCTTTTCCCTTTCCCTCCTCCGCTCAAATCTGACCATGCTATCCTCTTCTTCGTCGCCCTTCAAACCCTGTGGAACTTGCTGCGTTCCACCGCCACCTCCGACGAAAAGGCACAAAAAAACTTTCCTTGCTTTTTTTGAATTTGGGTAATCCACCACGATGCCTCCCCCGAAACCGGCTTTTTGAGCCGTCGATGTTATAAGCTGTATCTGATCATCCGATGAAGGATAAAATTGCATTACGACGCGCGAAGGGTTCCGCATAGCTGAATGTAATGTGGTGAAGAAGCGATTTAAGCGGTGGGGCGGAGAAGATGTGGGATGTGATGTTTCGGCGTTGAGCAGCCACTGCAGAACAGAGATGCTGAAAGGAATAAAATAATGTGAATATGACCTCAGAAGATGCAATACAAACCTGATAGCTCCATCAAAACTTCCAGGACGGAAACCAAAGCCTTGCCCAATGTCTTGTAGGAACAGATCTCCGTTGGCTTCACGTTCAAGGGAGACTTCTGTATAGAATTAACCATTAACCCATGAGTCGAATCAATCACAACCAGATACAGTGTGAAACTGCACACCCAGCATGCTGGGCGCAATGTCTACACCTGCCCAGATGAAACCTTCTTCATCAAGAATCTCTCCGGAGAGACCTGACCCACATCCGATGTCCAAAAGGTATGCAGGTTGGTCTGGAGGTAAATTTAGCAGTTCTAGAGCTCGATATGTCATGTCTCTCTGAATCTGTTGATTTCGAGTACTGCCAGGACAATTTGTGAGCCAATGTAGGTCTCGGCGGAGAACTGAAGACGAACTTTGATGTATATTTTTTGGCTTCTGCATCGCCGTAATACTGTCGAAAGATGAAGTCAGGTATAGGTGTAATGTGTTTCCTTTGGTTCCTACGATTTCTGGTGGTGCTTGGAACTCTGGACGCCGCGACATCGGCTTTTGGTGATGGATGGTAGTAGGCAAAAGACTAACTTCATTTCAGGGCTGAGTATGTTGGCTCGGGACACACACAAATGGTCTTTATCAAGGGAAATTAAATACTACGGTACAGACAAGCTGGCAATACAGTTACTAAAACACTCAGTCATCTCCAATAGGTACTTCCTCTTCTAAATATTTCACCAACTTGACACGAATTTCTATGCTTTCATCTCCACGCAAAACATCCGAGACGAATTCAGCCTGCACTTGTAGTTGGACCTGACAACATGAGTCAGATGAAGGATAACGAAATGCAATCGGTATGTTACTCACCATTTCTAGTGCACCACGAATCACACCGCAAAGAATATTGCTGAACCAGAGTCCTCCCTCTAGCGCTTCCTCAGGAAGTTCGACAAACTCCGCCAGAGGATTTTCATCTAGTGTTAATGTAAAATATGAGCCGGATATTGTTTGTGATATGGGCTGCGAAGTCGATGCAGGACTTGGCGAGGAGGGTGGTGGTCCAAAGTGTGTGACAGTCGGGGTAATATTGAGGAACGACTTGAAACCAACCTATCCATAGTTCAGAGAAAACAGTGTTAAAAATGAAGTACACAGAACATACTTTCGCTACGGCTTCCCCTACGTCTTTAAAGTCTGAACAACGACCGAGATTCGACTTTGCAAGCAAGTCTTCTATCAACCTCGTCCCGATGTTATATCCCATCTTTTCAAGTTGTTTATTCACTTCTTCGTAGTCCTCATAATCTTGGATCAGTTGCACCACAAGTGCACCATAAGTGAGGGCAAAGAGTTCTGCGTTCTGAAAACATCCGTCCAGATTCTGAAGGAAAGCGATCACAACTCACGATCTTTTCTTGGCGGCCTTTCCAGAGATCTTCCCCAATACTCTTATACTGTTTGCTGGTCATTAGCACGCAGTGTTAAATTACGCAAAAGCGCGTGATGATGGAGTAGATGGCAGTAGCTTGAAGATCCTGAGAGTTGACGCGTCGTCACGACGCTTAGAATCTCTTTCGGGTGCGAGATCGTTTACAATTCGAAATATGGACAAGTAACGAAGAAATGACCAGTTAATAATGCAACAACATCCAGATTCATACTCTAAAGTCTATCCAACCTGTTAAGTTTCTTTGCCGTCTTTGCATTATTTTGCGTGTTTTGCCCTCTCACAGGTAAGTGCATTGCATGCCTTCTGCCGACGTAGCTTCCAATCATACGCTGGTGGGCAATATTCTCCCGAATCTCCCTCCTCAACTCTGATTCGATCTTGAGCTTCCGAAGTGGGTCCACATTTTTGATACTTTTCTTCTTCAGCTCTTCATTGAAACGAGCTTGCAGTTCCTGGGTAGAAACTGTCGGTGGCGGTGGGACATAATCCGGATTCGCAAGAGGAAGTCTTGGCAAAGGTGGTGCGGTTGCAGGTGACGATAAAAAGGATGCAAGGGAAGTTACTTGGAAAGGAGATAAGTCTCTGACCTTGCACTTGTCATGGACTTGCAAGCGTGCGCAAAGGCGATGTGAGGTATGATGTCCAACACCATAGATTTTTGTCAAAGCAAACTAGAGAATCAGTGAAGGAATAATAGGGGAGTAGTCATTGACATACACTTACCCTAACCACATAGCCATCCGGAAGGTTTATGCCTAGAACATGCACCATTGGTCGTAGTGTCACCTCAAACGAATGCTCAGGAGATCAAATTCGATTGAATGTCCGACCACTCCGACGAATTGTTCCTCCTTCCTTTTCATGTTATTATCAAATCCATTGCAAACATAGCAATGTCCACCAGCAAAGGCGAAGGTAGGCGCGAGGACGCGCTCGTCAAAGAACGCGCAAAAATGCGCGAAGAATTTGAACGGCAGAAGCAAATCCTCATCAACGAAACAGAGAAAGCTCGACCTTCGACAAGTCGTTTCGTCGGGCAAAATGATTCTGTCGAGGATAGTCTGAAGAATAGAACTGTTGGTCTGGTGCATTTGGAAGAATTTCAACAACGGAGAAAGGAACTAGAAGAACAAAAGGCGAGGGAGGCAGCACGGAGCAATGAGCTGAAGTATGTTATGTTTTAATTGAATATTTCGCTCAGAATCTCTCTTCGAGGAACAGGGCGCTGACATGTTGTGGAGAATTTGTTTAGAGACGAAACAAAGAAATCAAAGAAGCGCAAGAAGAATGCACGTTCCACGCTCTCCTTTGCCCTTGACGATGAGGACCCGGAAGCGGATAGTTCGAACAGCGTAAAAGAAAATGCTACCAACGGAGAAGACGATACCGAAGAACCTCCTGTTAAACGCAATAAGCTCAAGAAGAACCCCAATGTTGATACTTCTTTCCTTCCAGACAGAGAGCGTGAGGAAGCAGAACGCAAGGAACGTGAAAGACTTCGCCTTGAATGGCTCACAAAGCAGGAACGGATCAAGAAGGAAGACATTGAGATCACGTACTCTTATTGGGATGGCAGTGGCCATAGAAAGACTGTCGTTGTAAGTGAATTTTTATGGTTGGCCTGTGTTTTAAGTATCTGACTTCCCTTGCCGTAGTGCAAGAAAGGAGACGCCGTTGCAACTTTCCTCGAAAAGTGTCGCACCCAATTTCCCGAACTGCGTGGGGTAAGCGTCGATAACCTTATGTATATCAAGGTGAGCGACGCATCTCTCCTTCTTTCTGAGTTCCTAATCACTCGACCAGGAGGACCTCATCATACCTCATGTAAGTCCTCCCCGCTTGTCATACCTTTTATCTCAAGCTTTCTTGCAGCATTATACATTCTATGACTTCATTATCAACAAAGCACGAGGAAAGTCTGGTCCTTTATTCAATTTCGATGTCCATGACGATGTACGACTTCTGGCCGATGCCACAAAGGAGAAGGATGAATCTCATGCTGGCAAAGTAGTGGAAAGAAGCTGGTATCAGAGAAACAAGCACATATTTCCTGCTTCTCGTTGGGAGGTATGCCTTTTTGATCACCAAATGCCGTTTTCGTACATAACATAAGTTTCAGGTTTTCGATCCCGAAAAGAATTATGGAAAGTACACAATTGCATGACTTCTTGTGTTGTATTCTGTCTGTAGACATTGAATGACTTTCTATGGAATTTTGCAACTTGTGAATAATTTCGTACTCTGGAGTACAATACTAGTTTTTGCAAAATAAAAGGAAAATAAAAGGAAAAAGTAATTGGGAACACCGCGGATTGAACGCGGGACCTTTAGATTACACTTCAGTCTACTGCTCTCCCAGCTGAGCTATGCTCCCTTGACAAATGTGAAAGGTGGATGATATTTTTAAACGTATCTGTCGCAGTCCCCGACTTGGAACTTTGCTCGCTGAGCTAACCCTGACTTCTGCAATCATGTCCGGGACTGGTCCTCGTGAAAATGTTTTCGCTACACGGATGGCGCTCACCAATACCAAGCTTCGGCTCAAAGGTGCTCAGACAGGGCACTCGCTATTAGCCAAGAAGCGAGATGCGCTGACAACAAGGTTTCGCGCTATTCTTCAGAAAGTCGACGAGGTCGGTAAATCCTGTATCTGGAAGCACATCACATTGGCTCATCAATATAGCATTAGGCAAAGAGGAAGATGGGTAGAGTCATGCAGCTCGCTTCTTTCTCGATGGCGGAGGTCACTTATGCGACGGGAGATATCGCTTATCTTGTTCAGGAGCAAGCAAAGCTCGCCACCTTCCGTGTCAAGGCAAAACAAGAGAATGTCTCTGGTGTAGTTCTCCCCGGCTTTGAGGTAGAACGTGTAGCAGGATCAGGTAAGTTCTGACATGAGTAGTCCGACCAATTGAGAGTTACATCTTAGATTTCCTGAATAGATTTCAACCTAACTGGCCTTGGACGAGGTGGACAGCAAATTATGAAAGCTCGAGAAGTATATGCAAAAGCGATTGAAACTCTAGTCGAGCTCGCATCCTTGCAAACGGCCTTCACAATTCTTGACGAAGTCATTCGCGCAACAAACCGACGAGTGAATGCCATTGAGCATGTTATCATACCTCGGCTAGACAATACTATCAAGTACATCGTGAGTGAACTTGATGAGATGGATCGTGAAGAATTTTTCCGGTAAGCCTTTATCTCTTTCTTCTTGGTCAATGGCTCACTCATACACATAGATTAAAGAAAGTCCAAAGTAAAAAGAAACGGGACACTGCTGCTCGTGAAGCTCTTAAACCAGAGGAACTACCATCCGCTGCGGACCCTTCATTGGACACTACAATAAGTTCTGCAGACTTGTTAAGTAGCAAGGATGAAGATGTAATTTTTTAATGAGCTCATAGCTGTGTTGTAATAATACCTCACTTGCACAAGAATTCATTACGTGCTCTGAGAGACGTGGATATTGTCATGCATAATAGGAGTATGCGTACATACATGGCTATTTTGGCAAATCAAGGTGAAGCATGAATTACTAATGATTGCTTTAGCAACGCTGCGACATAAGTCAATCGGAAGAACTCACATCGACCATGTCAACATCACCCTCTGGCTTTGCCTTCTTCTCCCTATCCTTCCTCTCCAAAATTGCTCGCCTGGGTATAGAATATAAGCCACCAACCTTTTATGACGACAGTGAAATCGATTACCTGTCTTTATCGAGCTTGATAGTGGTGATGACGACGTTGCTTGGATGGATACCAATGGGAGCAGATGCGCCGTTCGACTTATCGCGTTGCACACGCTCAACATGAATAACCCACTTCTTACGGTACACCTGTGTGACTTTGCCCTCACGACCCTTGTATTTCCCTCGAACAATGCGAACCTCGTCATCCTTACGAACAGGTAGAGAGCGAGCCTGTCAAAGTGATATTAGTGGCGAAGTAAGCCAAAATTGCGCACGTACATTGTATTTGCCCCGAAGATCTTTTGACAGGGCAGACGACAGTATCTTACGACGTACTGAGGAGGGGGCCCCAAAGTGGGCCTTACGCGATTTCCGTCGTGAGGAGGACACGTCTAGATAAAAACACAGTCAATTTCTGTCCATGACATCCAAGTTCGAAATGTTCCATCCAGCCCATTTCCCCATCATTTTTTCTTTCAATTGGCCAGAGCAATATAGACAACGTAAAATTCAACAAAACATACCAGCGTTATACTTCATTTTAAAGGAAATCTCTTGAAATCAAGGCGACAAGGTTGGGAAGGACGTGTAGATGAGGTTCTCACACTGGTGTTTCTCACGTGATGCGTTCCAACTACCCTTGATTTTCATTTACTCTTTATATAATGGTCGACCAAGTGCGTTCAACAAGACTCAAGTTCAAGGGCGAGAAAACGAAAAAGAAAAGGAAGAGAGACGGCAATGAAGACGAACGAGGTGGGAGCAGCAGTAAACGAAAGTTAGAGGAGCAAGAACCAGAGACATGGGTCATGCCAGAGAACGTCAACGAACTCCGTGGACCGACATTCCTTATTCACCCCTCTGATCACCCAATATCAATCAATTATAATTCGACGACAAGCCGCGTAGTGCTGCAGAGTCTTGAAAAAGACCAATCTGATGGTACAGAGCCGGTCAGACTGCTTGACCGTGAACCTTCCGACGTTTCCCAAGTTTGGGTGATCACCCGCGTGGCTGGCTCACCTACGATAAACATCCGGAGTGGAACAGGGGAAGGCAAATTCCTGTCTTGTGATGCCCATGGCATTATCTCCTCGGACCGTGATGCGCGTGGACCTCAGGAAGAGTGGACTCCAGTCGTTCTTCCAGATGGGATGGTTGCCTTCATGAATGTCTATGAAAAATACCTCAGTGTCGATGAAGTTGCTGGTGGCGCGCTGCAATTACGAGGTGATAGTGAAGAAGTTGGTTTTGCTGAACGCTTTTGGGCCAAGATCCAATACAAATACAAGAAAGAGGCTGATGAGGAAGAGAAGAAACGGAAAGATGGCATGTCTGCTCCGCCGAAAGTAGACGAAGCGAGTACAAAGTAGGGAGGACATGTTGACATGATGACAACCGTTCTAACACCTGTTCTTTAGCCACTTATATCAGGCTTGGGGTGCTGGTCGATCGGTTGTTTCGAAGGAGGATAAAAAGGAAGTAGGTATTCAACACTTTGTTCTGAGTATATATGTTAAGTAATTTGCAGCTGAAGAAGGCGGTAACGGAAGGGCGTCTTGCAGGGGCCATGCTTGATCGTCGGTCAAAGTTGAAGAGGTTTGCTTCTCCTCTTTCTTTGTTTTCACAGCTAACGTTATATCCGAATTTAGTGACAGGTTTTGTTAACGACTGTCCACCTGTATTAATTATAATGCCATCATTGATCGAATTGACTTCCCTCTGTATCCACTCTATCTGTCAATCTCGAACTTGGTTGAAGAAGATCAACAGTCTGCTGTTGTCAAAGGAACTCTTCCTTGTAATGACTCTAATCATTTTCAGACGAATATATATGACCTCTGTCCATGGTCTTGTCCAGGTTATATCCCCCAAATGCAAGTCATTCCGAGACCCTCTCGTCGACAATATACCCTCAAAGAACTGCAGCAAGTGATGGTAAAAACTCACCCAACGGACAAGTCTTTTCAGAGTTTTAAGGTTCATATCACTTTCTGCTTCACTGCCGGGGAAAATCTTATCCCGACCGTTAGTCTGTTGTAAAACGCCACTATCTTACTCTGGACAGACAAAAGTACTCTAACGAACAAAATTCACAAGACTGGCAGAAATTTCTTCAAGTGGTGAGTCTTTTCAATTCGTTGTATCATTGCTACTGCAGCCCGGAATGTTAGATTATCAAAAATCAGCCTTCTCTCCGCCTTTACAAAGATTGCTGGCCCGTAGAGTATTATTTTAACGCATTGGCCAAGAAATTCAGACATATTGCGAAAGAGATGGAACTGAGGAAACGAGTCGAATATCTGCCTGTGCGTTGATCTCTTTCGTTCCCATTCGAAATTGATCTTGTTCGTCATTAAGGTAATCCCCAGACCAAAAGGCCCCAAAAAGTTCTACCGTGTTCTTGCGCAATTGGCAAACTCTATGAATGTAACGCACCCAACCTCGAAGTCGTTTGAAAATTTCAAGGTAAGTAATTTTTTGGTCACGTATTCAGCTCCTGGCATTTTTGACCATCCGATATGACACAGAAAGTAATTCAAAAGCACAGGTCCATGTTAGATTGCACCAAATATCGACATGATCAACCCGACAATGAGTGGGAAGACTTCCTGCAAGAGGTATGGAATCACAAAAACTCATCTTACATACTAGGTTTCACCCGCGAGACTATTCTTAGGTGCTTTCGTCAGAACCCAGCCTCAGGCGATACGAGGATTGCTGGCCCGTAGAGTTTTACTTCAACACGTCCATCAGATCTTGGGTTGGTTTCGCCCTGCGAAGCAGCACGGAGCACTGCAAGGAACCATCTCGAGCGAACACCACTCATGTCTTGGACGAGGCGAAAAGGACAATAACACCAGCACCCTCTTTGCCTTCGTTGACAAACTCACATACTAATATTATTCGCTTATCCGCTTTTCCTGCGCCTGGACACCAAGACGAAACAGGAAACAGCCGTCGCGATGCGACCCTAATGTCCACCTGTTTCCTCTGTAAACCCCCGACTACTGTCGACTCTTCCTTGAATAATAAATTTTCTGCCTTATTTGCCAACGACAAGGAAATTCTTCAAACTCTCGCCTCCTTTGGAATCTGTTTTGATCAACATTTCGAAACCCTACTTCGCATGGATTGTGCCTCCCGTGAACGACTGGTCGTTTCCATCCCCCCCAAAGAACTCAGGCCTTCGGCTAAGTATTGGTTTTTTGCTCTTTTAGAGCGTGTCGCAGCAAAACATACTGTTGATGACTTGAGCGGTTTCAGCGACGTTATGACCATAGCCCAGCGACCTTGCCATGATCATCAGCCGGTTGATATCTCTGGGGTTTCTTCTGGGATTCGAAAAACTCTTCAAATTCATGGACTGGGAGAGCTCGTACCGGCATTTGCACTCATGGAAATATTCACGGAAAGCGACTTCCGCGACTTCTGCAGGTTGAATGGATATTCAAGAGCATCCCTGATCAACAATAAAAAGGTCCAGCTGAGTTATTTCCAAAAAGTCATGTTGAACCTGGTTTCGGCACGGGATGATTAGGAGATGCATATGCCGGCGAATGATACGGTTCAATGTACGTGTTTTGAAATCTCGAATTTTTGGAGTCATCTAAGAAGACAGGAATTGTAATTATTGCAAGTAGACGTTGTTATTTGATGGTTGTAAAGATCCCTCATCTTACATAGCCTGATTTTTATGTTGTACACCATCTCTGAAATTTCAGTCTTTGTTCAGTATTTCGTTCGACATAAGGTAAACGCATTTTCAAGAAAGGCATTGATCGACAATCACAAAGTTCAGCTGAGTCGTTTCCGCTGCCGGATGAAGAAGAAAGGAGCTTGTAGACAGATAGGATTTCTTATGGAATGGCAACGCGTTCTATTTCAGATAAACAATAAGACGTTGAAAAAGAGTCCAAGCTCGCGGTCGCAATAACGCTACATAGAGTCTGCTGCCACGGAACAAGGATATCCGGCTTGGAGATTAGAACAATGATGCAACCTTACATAAAACTATCATGATGCTGCCCTACCGCCTTTGGAGAACAACGTTTATATCAGAATTCCTATCACTTATGTATTTCAAAAGGTGACCACAGAAAATATGATACCAAGGGATCAGACCGTCTTGTAGAAGCTGTGGTGTCAAAAATTATGTAAAGATGTTTCTTGTTTTTTTGTTGCTAATTTCATTCCGTCTTCATCCTTTCAACCATTCACGATACGGCCGATCTGCATTTCTTAGCTACTTGCCCTGACTACCGATTTCAAGCTTTATTGAAGAACATTCTGTTGTTGTCAAAGGACCACATGAGTCTATATATCCTCTAGCGCAAACATTATCTGGTGCCCTATTATTCCACGATGGGCCCTTCTATTCCAAAACCTTCTAGTCGGAGTCTAGACCCCATATCACTGCAGCAAGCTATGATAACGACGCACCCGACGGATGAGTCTTTTCAGAAATTCAAGGTTCGTACTCTCCTTCTGCTTGACTAAGAGAAATCTCACTCCAACTACTAGTTCGCGGTCAAACGCCATTATCGCACTCTAAATATACAAAAGCGTGGCAACAAACAAGATTCCATTGAGTGGCAAAGTTTTCTTAAGAAGGTGAATAATTTCCATCTCTCGTGGCTTTCTTTTCTGTTGCAACTCAGAGTGTTAGGTTACTTCAAACGATCCCGCACTTCTTGTCTATGAGGATTGCTGGCCTGTAGAAGTCTTCTTCAACTCCTTGGTCAAGCGGCATGTCTGTGTTGCACGCAATACAAATCAAACTTTACATCTACCTGTTTGTTAACTTCCTTTACATTCCTGCATAGTTGATTTTTTTTAAAAATAAATAAATAGGTAATTCCCAGACCACCTGGGAGTCAGATATCGTATCGTTACACTGCACAATTGGGGAATGCTATGAAGGCAACACATCCCACCACTCAGTCGTTTGAGAAATTCAAGGTGAGTAATGTCCCAGTAGCGAATTTGGCTTGAAATTTTTTTATCAATTTAGAGTGTGGTTCGAGATCATATGGCCAATTTAGATTGTAAATACAGACAAGAACAGCCTGATGATTCCTGGCAAGGTTTCCTCCAAGCGGTATGGTTTCATGAAAATCTAGTTTGAATATCTTATCCAATGACTTTTATATTGTGCTCAGGTGCTTTCATCAGAACCTAGCCTCACGGGGCGGTACGAGGATTGTTGGACAGTTGAATTTTATTTTAACTTTGTGGTCAAAAATCGTATCAAGAAACAAAAAGAGAAGAAACCCTTTCAAGGAGTGGATAGCTCTCAAGTCTCTGGCAAGGACAGCAGAACATCTACATCCTCATCATCTTCTTCAACAATCACACATACCAACACCATTCAACCGTCTGTTTCTCCAGAGCCTGAACATTGTGAACTTGAAGAAGAAACAGTAAAATACACGACCCTAATATCGTCTTGCTTCCTATGTAGACCCCCAACCTCTGTCGACTCCAAGAAATTCGCTGCCTTACTTGCGAACGACAGCGAAAGTCTCCAAACTCTCGCCTTCTATGGGATTCGTCTCGACCAACATCTCGACATTTTGCTTCACTTGGATGACTCGTTGCTCGAACGGTTGATCGTCTCTATTCCCTCCAAAGAACTCGGATCTTCTGCGAAATATTGGCTTCTCATTCTTCTAGAGCAAGCGAGAGCAACTTATCACGCTGCCAATGACTTGCATGCGTTCAACGACGCTCTGGTCATTGCACAGTTGCCATGCCAAGTCCACCAACCAGTGGACATCTCCATGGTTTCTTCTGGGATCCGAAAATCCCTTCAAATTCATGGACTGGGAGAGCTCGTGCCAGCTTTCGCAGTCATGGGACTTTTGACGGAAGAAGACTTCAGCTTCTTCTGCAAGTTGAATGAATATTCAAGAGCCTCCCTGATCAAGAATAAAAGGGTTCAGCTGAGTCATTTCCAAGAATTCATGTTGGACCTGGCTTTTGGATCAAGTGGGGCTAAATCACTCTTTGGCAACATTTAAGAATGCTGCTGGATTTTATCGTTCAGTTTGCATGTTTTATGGATTCGAGAAGTTAAAGTACATTCAGAGTAATGTAAGAGTGTTGATTCCAAATAGATGTTATTGTCGACGGAAATAACAATGTGAGACGGACTGATAATCCACACTCAGAGTTCATCGTCGTCATCAGGAAGAGGAACACCTTCAGCCTTTTAGAACGAGTAAAATACAGGACATGGATCCGACGGATGAGATAACTTACACGTAATAATTCATCCTCATACCGCTTCATCAGAGCCTTGTCGACAGAAACCTCAGCAGGAGCTAGAGCAGGGGCAGCAACGAATTCCAACGCGGGATTTCTTAACAAAAAGAAAAGGCAGGTGAAAATTTGACAACACGAAAGTTGCACATCACTACTAACCCGACAAGTTTCCTAGACAACCAAAGGAAAGGTTTTTCGAAGTTGAAGTTCGACTTTGCCGAAATTTCAAAGTATTGGAGATTCTTCTTCCGATGGAAGGTCACACTACCTGTTTTGACTTTGCGCTCCTAATTGTGAAATCAGGAACAAAGGAGATTGCTAGATTGCTGATCCACACCTTGACGTCGACTTTATTTCCACATAAAACAATAGGGATGTTTTCGCAAACACGCTCGAGATCGCGATGCCAGTTGGGAACGTTCTTGTAGGTGATGCGCGATGTGACATCAAACATAATGATACCACATTGGCCCTGGATGTAATAACCATCTCGCAAGCCACCAAACTTCTCTTGACCAGCGGTATCCCAAACGTTGAAGCAGATCGTGCCAAAGTTGGTAGTGAACCTGAGAGGGTGGACCTCAACCCCGAGCGTTGCTGAAGGCGCAGATAGTGTCGCATGAGAAACGTTGTTTGGAGTCCCGGAGAAATCCACACGTACCGATGTACTTCTTCTCGAATTCACCAGTCAGATGGCGCTGTGAGATGAGATCAGATAACCACATCATAAAAAATTCCAAGAAAGAAAGAAATCACACCTTCACAAAGGTAGTCTTTCCAGTACCACCATCGCCAACTAAACACCAGCCATTAGTACGGTGTCATTCAATAGATTGGATTGTCGGGATGGCAAGATCAGCAAAAAAAATTACGTCAGACAAACGGACTGATGGATCCGTCGCTTAGAACGTACCAAGGACGAGTTTGAATGTTGGAATTTCCTGAGTAGCCATAGATTTGTTAAGATGGAGGGAAAGAGGGGTACTTGACTGGAAAGGCTGGTGAGATAAGGGTTTTTCGGTTTCCGGAAGTGGTATATGTTTCTTCCAACAGGTATTTATAAAAAGTCTTCGGCTGAAACTTGAGGGTCGCTGGGTCACTTAATCCAACTAAATCATTTGTGAATCACACTCTCTGAAGTTTCTTCCCACTTGCTGAAGACTTGAAACCCAAAAAAATGTCGTGAAGGCAACACGAGGCCCGTTTTTTTCTGTGGTTGACTTGAACAGTTATCGCATACGATAACACTTATGAATACGAGCCCAGCGTAGTCATTCCCAGCGTATGGTGCTTCTAATTTCTTGGATGACGGGCGCAAAAGTTGCACTGGAAAGAGCAGATCGAGGGCAGCTGGGAGTTCATGCACGTGGTACAGACTTGATAGACATAACCTATGAGACAAAGGAAATGTTCAAGTATTACAAGGAAGTCAGAAGAAGATGGAAAGCTTCATTTGGTAGTGTAAATGACGTTCTACACCTTTCCGGGTCAAAGGCCATGGAGGTAGTGGTAAAAAAACAAACAGAACTTTAAAGATTTTCCTGATCATCGTCATCTTCAGGCAGGGGAACACCTTCAGCCTGTGAGGGAAAATTAGAATATGAAGTGCAGATACGATTGGAAAAATACCAACCTGTTTGAGTGCCTGCTCATATTGCGCCATCAGAGCTTCATCCACTGCAACCTCGGCCGGGGCAAGAGCAGGGGCAGCGACAAACTCCAGGCCAGGGTTACTAAGAGCGTAATGGGATAATCAGTAGTGCTTAGACGACTTGGGTCGTATACAACTAACCCGACCAGTTTTCTTGCCAACCAAAGGAAAGGTTTTTCAAAATTGAAATTCGACTTAGCCGAAATTTCAAAATATTGGAGATTTTTCTTCCTGTGGAACGTTATAGAGCCTGTTTTGACTTTGCGTTCCTGTTCACACAACTATCAGCAATGTTACGAACGAATATATATAATTTCCTCACCTTGACATCGACCTTGTTTCCACATAAAACAATGGGGATGTTTTCGCAAACGCGCTCGAGATCACGGTGCCAATTGGGAACGTTTCTGTAGGTGATGCGCGATGTGACATCGAACATAATGATACCGCATTGGCCCTGAATATAATAACCATCGCGCAAACCACCGAACTTCTCTTGTCCAGCAGTATCCCAAACGTTGAAGCAGATCGTGCCAAAATTGGTTGTAAACTGGAGAGGGTGAACTTCGACACCAAGCGTGGCTAGGGGAACAAACACAGAGTCAGAAAGTCGATTGCAGATCGCATGCCAAAGTGGATCAAATGCCACTCGAAGGCTGAAAATGACGTACCAATGTACTTCTTCTCGAATTCACCAGTCAGATGGCGCTGAGAGACGACATAGATCAGCACGCGATCTTGCTTTCTGAAACAGAAAAATTGGGGTATTCACCTTCACGAAAGTAGTCTTTCCCGTACCGCCATCGCCAACTACGATCCATTAGTTGCGATCGCGTTGGATGAGGTGGTTGGAAATATTGCAAGGACGTTATTTGGAGCATTGATCAGGAGAAGAAAATCGTAAATCGCGTCAGAGAAATGAACAGAAAACTGTAATCATTTTAAAAAACGCACCGAGAACGAGCTTGAATGTGGGGATAGCTTGTGTAGTCATTGGTAGAGGATCAAGAGAGTTGACTGAGATTCTTTTCTGGGAAACAACAATTCCTGGCTCCTGGGAACTCTCACATGACTCAGGTCATGACTTATCGCATTCTTTTTTTTTGGATCAATTGATTAACGTGCCACAAGTAAACTATGGACGCAAGGGCACTAAGTTAAGGTGCCTTTAGCTTTGGTATATGCTAGCATTTTGGGTCGGGTAGACCTTTATCTGAGCTTTGTATGTATAGCCGGAATAATGTGAGGAAGTGGGTTATTGACGATCGGGTTCTTCATCATGGGGGTCGGCTTGGTCCTCAAATCTTGGGGTTTCTTTCTGGCTGTCTTGGGCTCCGATTGCTTTGTGTCTTTTAGGAATGTTGATAGAGCCTTTCTATTCCTAGTATCATAGGTAGAAAGATGTCTCCTAAGATTTTTATGAGCGCGTCCGAGCAAATTTTTCGCAATCTTGTAATTTGTGTTCGCGGGGTTCACCAACCTCATTTAGGTGAAATCGTGTATTCGCCTGTGTGTGCGTGAGCAATTCTACATTGGATAAGACGGCCAAACACTTCCCTTGGGGTGTTCTTCGACATATTTAGGTTCAGTTGGAGTCTGTTGGCGATTACGAAGTTCCCGGTTTGGGGTTAGATTCCCATTGTTTGCCGCGATATCACATTTGTTCTCATGCTGCTGCAATTGCACCGACTTCACAAGAACATACTTACTCTTCTGTTTTTCCTTTCTCTAGCAGGAGCGTTTCAATTTCATAACTTGAACTTAAGTCTCTCAACATGCTGTTTCTAGATGTCCCAAACGGAATCTTTTTTACGTTTTATACCTTCACTCGGTGCACTCTTACAAAATCAATTAGGTAAACTGTTAGTAATGTCATAAAACTTCTCAGCCAAGGAATCCCCTTGTGTGGGACAATGTTCCTGCTACGAAGTGAACGAGGCAATTCCTTTACGCCAAAAATAAGACTGTGTGCTACATCACACCTCCTGTTCAAAGTTTTCTGGTCAGCCGGAAGTCCACTCCGGAATGCGTTCCGCGAGCCTTGAATTTGGTTGAACCGCAACAGAAAGTTTGTCATCGCTGTGTGGACCTGTTTTGAAAAAAAGGATCACAAGGAGATAAGGATTTGCCTTTACATTTGTGGATCACTGACTCAAGAGTCGTTGCTGCCGATGGCAAGTATCAATCGGCACCATTCGGTAAACTTAGAAGCCGAAGGTATTGGTAAGAAACGTCTAATAATATTTGCCGATCAGTTCCTGTTCCTGAAGCCGGACCTTGTGATGAGATCATTCACGGAAATATCTCTTCGCAAGGCAGGCCTCATCGGTACCTCCATAAAATATTCTTCAAGTCATCCCCATCAAATAGTTTCATGACTCATCTTACTCTTCTTTTTATCATTATAATCTCAGAACTCATCCACCACCATGTCCAACGAAAAGATGCAGTTTTCCGCCTCAAAGAATGGTGACAAAAAGGCAGCTCCAGGATCTGCGTGGAAGGCAGGCGAGACTCACGTCCTTCCACAAAATCGGTTGTTGATAGTATGTCAATGTTCCTTTTCTTTTCCAGCATGTTGTTCTCAGATCAATGTGGTTGTAGGTTTTTGCGGGACTCATGTGTACCATCTTTTTGGCTGCAATGGATCAGGTATGCGCTAGTTTTCGAGACTTTGATCGTCAGAATCAACATTTGAAATTCAAGACGATTGTCGCGACTGCCCTACCCACAATTGTCAGTAAACTTGGAGGTGGGAAAGAGTACAGCTGGGTTGCAACGTAAGAAATTCGCTTTCACTGCGCACGTTCTATAGCTGAGAAATAATTTTCGTTTTGTAGGTCTTATCTTTTGGCGGGTGCAACGTGAGTAGTTTTATTCTTCCCATTTGCAGATCCCTTGTTGACTTGAGCACTGTGATGTGTGCACATTTAGAGTGTCACCACTTTGCGGAAAGCTTTCTGATCTCATCGGCAGAAAATCTGTACTGTACTCTTCTATTGTCATTTTCCTGGTGAGTCGCAAAGTTTGGTCAAAAAAAAACATCACTGACGAAATCGATGGGAACAGATCGGCTCCGCACTATGTGGGGCCGCTCAAAGCATGGCAAGGCCCTTTTTTAACAAGTCCAGGAATTAATTTCTGAAAATTTGTTTAGACTTGGTTGATTGTCGCTAGGGCTGTTCAAGGACTTGGAGGGGGAGGCATCATGCAATTGGTGGGCTCTATCCAAAATAGCTTTGTTTTTTCTTTCCTAATTCTATATGCTTTTTCTTAGGTCAATATCATAATTAGCGACATCGTTCCTTTAACGGAGTAAGTTCCGTTCTTAGAATTTTATTGACACTTACTCATCGTTCAACAGTCGAGGCAAGTACGGTGGTCTTATTGGGGCTACCTGGGGTATTGCAAGCGTTGTTGGACCCTTGCTTGGTGGAGTAAATATTTTTGTAAACATTGTTTGGAAGTCGTAATTCAATTGTTCATTTTAGGCGCTTGCGCAACACGTCTCATGGAGATGGTGATTCTTTATTTCTTCAACCCTTCTGAAGTGTGGTCTTCACTGACCATGTCTCCAAATAGGTGTTTTTTCATCAATTTGTAGGTTGTCTTACCTATCCAAGGCAAACCACCCATTGAAATGACAATAGACCTACTGGGGGAGTTGCCGCCGCAATTATATTCTTCAATCTCCATTTGAACCCTCATCGAGGTCGTACTCTCAAGGAACATATGCAAGACTTAGACTTTATCGGTTTGTTCTCGATCGTTGCTGGCGTCGTTTTGCTTCTCCTTGGCTTCAACGAGAGTGAAACCTCATGTAGGCAATTCGCCTTCTGTATGCAGGTCTGGTTTTGATTAATATTTAGGGTCTTCTGCAAAGACCATCTCATTCTTGGTCACAGGTGGTGTATTGTTGCTTGCTTGTGGAGTTAACGAGAGCTTCACAACCAGATCACCTATCATCCCACCACGGTTGTTCAGGGTAAGCGTATCTTCAATTGAATAAGTTTTTTTTCCTCATGTTGTCTTACTCAGACCAGGACTACCAGTATTATCTTGATCACGACTTTTCTCCATGCATTCGCTTTCTTCGCTGGTGCATACTACCTTCCACTCTACTTCCAAGTACTAGGTGCCTCTGCCACCATGGCCGGTGTATGGTGAATACATATATACTGAAAGTGATCGTTTTCAGATGCTCATTATATTGCTTGCAGGATGATACCATTCTCATTTGGTGCCGCTGCTTTTTCGGCACTCTCTGGTGTTGTGGTTAGTCGAATAGGACAGTATCGCCCTGTGATATGGGTTTCGTTCGCATTCTTTACGATTGGTTATGGTTTAATGACTATGTTGGACGCTTATTCGACTAGGTCCGTCTTTTCTGCATTTCTATTTCGGAACTTCCATTCCGCATCTGATTCCCAATTTGTAGAGCCGAGAAGATATTGTATCCCTTCATCGGGGCCGCTGGTCTTGGGTGCTTGTTCCAGGTACATACCTTTATATATCTTCGTGACAATTACTCATTATGGCACGCTCAGACTTTGCTTATTGGCTTGCAAGCTGCTATGCCAATCAAGGATATGGCCACAAGTACAGCGACGTTTGGCTTTCTGCGCACTCTTGGCGGGACGGTGGGTATTTCAGTTGGACAAGCGATTTACTCAAGTGTACGTACCACCAAAACCTTTGGTAAGCCTGTATTAAACAGTGGTTTCACTAGATCCTACGAAAGAAGGTATCTCATATCAACACTGATATGCCCACATCTCCAGCACATCTCAGTCAAAGTGTTGGGAGTTTGCATTCCATTCCGGTACATCTTCTGATTATTCTCGGGTTCAGGCGCTTATTCACGTGTCGAATACAGGACCCTGCGACACGGGCGGCCATCATACAGGCGTATGCCCAGTCTATCGGCTATATCTGGCTGGTCATGACGCCAATCGTCGGCGCTTGTTTTATTATGGGTGAGAAAATTCCATATTTCCGTGTCTGCATTTTCATTATTAAAAATTTCGGGTGATCGCGCTTGGGCGTCTACCGCTTGAAATTTCAATTCACTTTGACACCGGCGCTTATATGACTGTAAACAGTGTTGTTTCTCAGAAAGTATACCCTGAAACGGGTGGTTGTGCACGCTGAGGATCAAAGGAAGGTATCCACTAATGTCGATGTGGAGAAGGGTACCACATTGGAAAATGAGAGAGAAGGGGAAAGAGCGAAGAGCGCAGCTATTGCGGGCGTTCTCGAGGATGATAGCTCAGTACGGCCAGCCACGAGCTCCAATGAATCAAAGTTTGGGAGTACGAAGGAAGATTCTTGATACAATGATGTTGCGGTATTGTTAGAAATGGGTCACGCTTATCCTAGATAATCCTAGATTACCCTTTCCTCGTTGTAAATGGCATGCACACCTTTACTTTGTTGAGTACAAACTGGAAGGAGATAGATATCTGTAACTTTGTATTGGTTTGATACACGTTCTGTCACTTGACTCTGACTGGAGGCAATCGGATGAATATGAGGGATCGGGGGATTTCCTGCGAGGAAAGTGTGAAACGGAGTGTCATAAATAAAACCAACATTCTGACATTGATACCAGGCTGTGCCGAGGAGGAAGAGCGCTACCTAAACGAATTCTGACGGTTGTGATGATGGACCTTAGACAACCATGAGAACACGTGTGGAGGGGAACTGAAGTAAAAGCGTGCCTTTCTACGAGTTTGCCTATCCCTTTCCTTGTCAAATGCCTTCAGAACGGTATCCTCATATCAACCTGCCATACATTGTTCAGGAAAATATCTCTGGTCAGCCCCAGGCAAAGTTATGTTCGTTCTGTCTTGCAACGCTCGTCGACCCATCCACTGCATCCTTTCAGGACTCTCAAGTTATATGTGCCCTATGTCGAGACAGGCCGCATCCAGCACCCCCGTCGGGGTCTAGGCAGTCTAGAATCAACCAAGACAATGTACCTTATCCACTTTGGCAAATTTCCCATGAGGCACCCAGCACGAGGTGGTCGCAGGAATCCATCACCGTGGTGTCGTTTGATACCGCTCCCACACCGCACTCTGAGACTCCCCCAACATACCATCCTGTTTACACAAAGAGATCATCAACTCCGAATATTCATTGTAGTAGCGTCGTCCCTATTGTTAGCTCGCAGCGGACTTCTTGCGCTTCGACATATGAGACTGTCGATGCCACAGACAACAATCGCTCACCAATCCGCTCAAGCGGCGCAGCCTCCCTTTTAGATCCTTATGCTGATATTACCCGCCTACGAATCCGATCGCAGGCACACCACTGTCTTTATCCAGGTTCCATCTTTCAAGGGACACAGAAAAGCGGTAGAAACAGTTATGATGTTCATGTTACCATTGTGGCAAGTCATCGAATGCTTAAGGCATTTGCATCGAAAAAAAATTCATAAGTAAACCGATTTATTTACAGGATGTCAACTTTGCTGCATCTACGCTATGCGGTTACTTGAAAATATGTGGTTTGACTGACGATTGGCCAGAGTTGACCACCTACTTCGATGCGGAGATCATTGGCAATCGATATGGCTTCCTGACACAAAACTGGGGTGCAACGCGAAACGAAGACCTTATCCATTGGTCTCGGTTTCCCGCGTTCAAGCCAATACAACAAGAAACGAGACACCCGCATATGACTATTGATAATACAAATAGGGGCGCTGTCTTTATGAGGTGGAAAGAGAAGTTCTTAGTCCCAAATCACCGTGTACAAGACATCAACGGTGCTAGCTTTGCAGGTTAGTTTCCGTCGGATAAACGAGTCACACGATATGCAACAGATTTTTTAGGTTTCTACTATGTTTGTGTTGATTTTAATCCACCAGCGCAACCCGTATCTATTCCAGACACGACAAGTGATCGAGGTGCCTGCACTTCAACCTTTGCAAATATTGACAGCAGTCAATGCAGTCGCCGAGATTCAAGTAGGAGTCGTCGGAATGCTCTTTTATCGCCCAAGTCTCCTTCCGTGGCTACTATGAACGGATTCTATTTTCATCAAAATTCAGAGCCGTAAGTGGGATATAACTCGGCGAGTAGTCTCTTCAAAAACTGATCCTGTGGCAGGTATCAGCAACTTTCTCTCGTGCATGTTCCCGAGCAGACGAGCTCAAGCTTTGAATTCCGTTGAACTGTTATCCATGTTCCAATTTCGCGTTCGATTCGTATTGTTTGGCTATCCATCGCATTTTTTACTTGTAGTAGTAGGATACGCGGACCTTTGCAATTCCACGTTCCTTTCTTCGTCGGACAGTAACCTTGGCCGCTTCTTCACGCTTAGCATGCAAATTGACTCCAAGCCATTCTTTTTTTTGCCTGCTTCTTTTGGCTGTACAGATTGAGTCAATATATGAACCATTGAGTCGGTAATATTCCAAAGTATTTCAGTGTCTAAAAATGTATACGTATATGTAACCAATTTCGAACTTGAATTGCAATGAAAATATCGAAGGTCTCGGATTCAAGTTCCCTTATATGATACATGTATCACACCTCCAATCCAGTACTTACTCGCTGATATTGTGGAGAAGAACCCGTCAAGAATTCCCGAGTCACTACCGTCATGCCAAGTAATTGCACAGTAACGTTCGCAAATGTATAAGTAATGTCGGAAATTTTTTGGTGGCGTTTAATTATGTGACTGTCACTCCCTGTGTGATTATGGACACCTATGTATCTAAAAACTAAGCGCCTATGCCAATTTTTAGCTGTTGGGCGCCTGTCTGGCTTCAGGGTCTCCTCCATTACGTAATGCGCAACCTATTGTTAGCGCCAAGCGCCAAATGTTACAAAGGCCGATCGGCCGAAGAATACGCAGTTTAAGGTATGCGCACACCGCCTTATCAGTGTAACCATATTAAATGAACATTTTCGGTCAACGTCGCTTGCATCGTCGGCCATCAACGGCTCGAACATTGTCAAATTTGTCACCTGGCTTGTGCGCTTCGTGTACTTGCACTGTCATCCTTTTTGTTCCGCCCGTCGTCCAAAGTAGCTTGTACATAGCTTGAATGTCGGATACTAAACGTGCTCCGCACGTGGTGATTGCCGGTGCTGGGTGAGTCCTCAGCGCGAAGCGTTGTTTGACTTGACTCCAACAACGGACCTAGGATTACGGGGATTACCGCTGCCATTGCGCTCAAGAGGAATTTGAATTATGATAATTTTACGGTATGTCAGAAAACCAGGTTTCGTTAAATATTTTAATAGGATTTTGAAATCTGTTCTTGCAGATATATGAACGCGCCGAGGCAATTGGTGGAACCTGGAGAGTACGTTCCATTCCACTTCACTAGCATCAAATTCTGGAAGTCAATTCATCCCAAAAATTATCTAGGACAACACGTATCCTGTAAGGCCCGCAGGTTGCCCGTGACGTGTTCTGATCTCTTGTATTTCCAAGGGCTGTGGTTCGGACATACCTGGACACTGGTACAGCCTTTCAACAGATTTAAACCCTTATTGGAAGTCCTACTACCTCAGTCAACCAGAAATTCGCGCTTATTGGGAGGATTTGTGGCACAAGTACGGTCTAAGGCGCCACACAGTTCTCAATACGAGTGTTGTGGAATGTGTATGGAGTGATGAAGATCAGCAATATACAGTGACAATAGAGAATAGTAAATCTAAGGAAAGTAAGCGGGTTGTGGCGGAGGTGGTTTTCTTTGGGATAGGGCCGTTCCAATTGCCATATTATCCTAAAGATGTGAGTGGCTTGGAGAACTTCAAAGGAGAATTATTCCATTCAGCCAGGTGGCGCCATGACGTAGCATTGAAGGGAAAGAGAGTTGGTGTCATTGGGAATGGTTGTTCTGCGTACGTCGTCTGGATATACCTCATTACTCAATTAATGTTTTCTCAAGAGCACAAGTTGTCCCCGAGATATCCAAAGACACTTCCACTGAAGTGATAAATTTCTGCCGAACACCTCAATGGTTCGTTAGTTCCGTAAGTATCCTGTTTATTGGAGCAACCCTGTTTGACGATCATTTTCGTTAGGATAATTATTCATATTCCTCTACACTTCAATGGATTTTTGCCCACATACCCTTCGTCATGCGTTTGCATAGAAACGTGATTATGCTCACAGTGAGTAAAAGTTGTCTTCAATGTTAAAATTTTGATGTTTTCAGTGCAGCACGACATATCTTCGGTCATTCTCCGTAAGACGAACAAGCGTATCGTATCTTTTGCGAAGAGGGTGAGCACAATTGAACACCATGGATATCATGCTGAAAAAATGTTTTTGTTAGCGAATGGAAAGATATATGAAAAGTAAAGCGCCGAAAGAGTATCATGAGCGACTGATTCCGAGCTATCGTGAGTCCGTGAAACGCTGTCTTTTCGTCTATTAAATAAATACACACACAGCACCGGGATGCAAACGTATCGTTGTAGATGCTGGTTATTTGGATTGTTTGCACCGACCGAACGTTAACTTGAAGTGGGATGCAATTGAATCGGTCGTTACTGACGGAATCAAGCTGAAGACAGGGGAGGTTATCCCGTTGGATGTTATTATTTTTAGTACAGGCTATTCGCTCGTAAGGCCCCTGTCAGGGATTGGAAACAAGGTCCAAGAGGCTGACAGAATTACAAATAGGAGCCAGCTGAGCTGCGGGTGACTGGAAGTCAGGGGAACAAAATACGAGAATACTTTGAGAGTAAAGGAGGTCCCATGGCTTATCTCGGGACGTGTATACCTGGTTTCCCCAATTTATTTTTCGCTCCAGGTTTGTGTTTATGCTAGCAATATTGGTTTGAAAGGCTGTCTTATTGACTGCTTGAATGCCAGGGCCTAACGTTGTGTCTGGGACTACTTCTTTGATATTCAGCACAGAGGTGCAGGTTCGTCATTATATTTCGCCATAATCTATTGGTTTGAACGATCCCTCTTCCGTAGATCAATTTCGCCTTGCAACTCATCCAACCTGTCCTGGAGAGAAAAGCAAAATCTTTCGAAGTTTCGCATAAAGCCACAGACGAGTACAACGAATGGCTCCAAAACGGACTCAAATGGTCGGTCTGGACAGAATGCGCTTCATATTACCACAACGCTCGAGACAAGAGCAGTCGGATTGTGGCTACCTTTCCTGGCCCCATCACCCTTTTTTGGTGGCTTTGTCGTCGTCCTAAATGGGAGCTCTTCCATGGAGTTGATGCAGAGGTTTTTCATAAGGAAAGGGAGCGTAGGAGGTGGTATTCCTTGGCTGCCGTTACAGCGCTACTCGCATGGTTTCTTATCTTATAGGCTGGGTCTCTATTTGCAAACTCACCCTCACCCTTTTCTTCTTCTTGAAGGCTTTTGCACCACATTCTTCTTGGTCGGAGGGATCCATTTTCAGATGTACCCTCCTGATTTATGCAAAAGTTTTGAACATGAAACAGCATAGACATTGTGGTTAGCAACTGATCTCGGGTATGGACTTATTTTGATCGAACATTTGGTTTGAAGGTGTACGTATGGTTAAGGGCTTTGTAGTAATGTCGATTGTCCTAGATCATGATGTACGCAAAGATTAGTGTAGTTAAGGTCCTGCATAAGTGTATTTCTCAACAAAGGAAAGTGGTATGTAAAGCTATAACAGGCCGGTTTCTTTTCTGCGGCTGTTATCTGAGTGACAAATGTCCTTGTGGGAGTGTTTTCCCGTTTTAGCTGGGGTTGGATTAGTGGCCCACGTTCTGCGCATCGTCGCCCACGGCCAGGAAGGTCTTAACCCCGACTTCTATTTCCCTCATGGCCTCCCATTTCCAACCATCGGCCACTGCAAGTATCGTAGGTGTTCACTATCGTGTTGGACAGAAAATTGGAGAGGGCTCGTTTGGTGTCATTTACGAAGGTCTGTTTACAATTGTTCACTTATCTGACCCGAAGACTGCATTGTCGTGGTCCTGACTCTTCCTCAATTTGAAAGGGACGAACCTCCTCAATTCCCAAACCGTTGCAATCAAGTTTGTGTGTATCGCTAGAAAAGCCTTTATATCCGTTGTGCACTCAATCTTCCCTCTTAGGAACCTCGGAAGGCTGAAGCACCTCAACTTCGTGATGAATGTCGCTCATATCGTATATTGACCGGATGTCGTGAGTTTTCTGTCAATTTTCTTTGCCCCTTTGTGACGATCGAGTCTTCCGTCCCTTCGCGCAGCTGGGATTCCTCGAATATACCACTTCGGTCAGGAAGGTTTATACAACGTTCTGGTTATCGATTTACTGGGACCCAGTCTTGAGGACCTTTTTGATATGTGTGGACGAAAATTCACCCTTAAGACTGTTTGCATGGCAGCCAAGCAAATGGTGAGAATTGGTCGACGGCCCTACCATACGAGAACCATACTCATCGTCATTTCGCAACAACCTAGATCACTCGGGTGCAAACGATTCATGAAAAGAACCTCATTTACCGAGACATAAAACCCGACAATTACCTCGTTGGACGTTCAGGAACCAAAGGTGCCAATGGTGAATTCGGTCTCAGCAATATTGTTAGAGTCTTTACTGATCGAACATCATTTTCAATCAGTTATTCACGTAGTGGATTTTGGTATGGCGAAACAGTATCGTGACCCAAAGACAAAGCAACATATTCCATATCGAGAGCGAAAGAGCCTGAGTGGTACTGCCCGATACATGAGCATCAACACACATCTTGGCAGAGGTGCGATTTGAAACCATTTACTTCGCACTTGACCTTTTGAGAGACTTATTTCCATATGACTACCAGAACAGTCACGTCGGGACGATCTTGAGTCGCTGGGCCATGTCTTCATGTATTTCCTGCGGGGGAGTCTGCCCTGGCAAGGTCTCAAAGCTGCCACAAACAAGCAGAAGTATGAGAAAATTGGGGAAAAGAAGCAAATCACACCGATAAAGGAATTGTGCGAAGGCTTCCCAGGTAACATTGTAGCTAGATTAAATTTCATCTTCAATGGTTTGCTCACGTTCGTATAGAAGAATTTGGCATCTATTTAAACTATGTTCGCAAGCTTGGATTCGAGGAGACACCAGACTATGATTTCTTGCGAGAACTGTTCACTAAGGTTATGAGGTCTAACGGAGATGTGGATGATGGTGTTTATGATTGGAATCTTCTAAATGGTATAATCATCTTTTCTCAGAAATGCACGCCCCTTCTGATATTTTTCGGTTTAGATGGGGCTGGTTGGGAAGCTTCAGTGGTCTGTTTGATCATCTTCATCAGTGTTTAACTAGTTGACGTTATACAATGATAGGGACAGAGCCAGATGCTGGCTCGCATACAGAACGAGCAAAACCATGCAGAGAGGCGAAAGGAACGTGGTGAAGACAGACGGAAATCGCAGCTTCAACCGGTCGTGGTGTCTCCCTCGCCTGCCCTGGTTCGACATGGTTCCAAACAAGGCACCAGAGTTCCTGCTGCTCTTACACCTGGCCAGCTGACGCCACACTCTGCCCAAGCACAAATTCATATCCCTATTGGCAGTAACCAACGTAGTAGTACCACTCATCCCTACGCCGCTGCTGGCCTCGGTGCCGGGTACGAGTATGCGCGGCAACACGACTACTATAAAGGCCAAGTTCAACAACCTTACAGTCGCCAATCACCTATGGTGGCTAGCTTTGCGGCTGCACCTGCTGTAGCCAATAACGTGCGCCTCAGCAACGCTGCGAATATAGGTCAAGATTATCAACAGCAGGAAGATCCTCGACCAAAACCAGCAATTCTTAGGATTCTTACCTGCAGATGTTAATTAAATAAACATCTCCATCTCTACTGGGTTTCTGTCACGCAGGCGCACATTTAACCGCACTTATGTCGCAACTACGATACATCTCCTATTCCCAAATAATTGGTCGTTTTATTCGTTCCTGACTTTGCACACAGGACTCGTATACCCCTATCATTTCCTTGCATAATAATGTCGCTCTTTAACACTTTTGTCATGTGTTTTATATGATTCTGGAACGACTTCGTAATACCATTCTGGTGATCAACAGACATAGACATTGACCAAGAATATGCAGGTGTGTGAAAGGTCAAATGAACAGTGGGATTAGGAAACAAGGATATATAAATGATGTATGCCTACTATTCCAAAGGATTTCAATGTGAATCTGAGTTATGGTACAGTTGCTGTTGAGTATAAAAGAAATGAAAATATGCTCTGGCAACACAGATAGAAGAGTGAATACGTACAGAAAAGGTATTAGTTTCACCAGAAAATTGTGTTAGCAGATGAGATATGTCTCCCAAACCCGAAATCTCTTCTGAAGGAGGAAAATACTGTGCTCCTGCCAAAAATGACTGAGAATTAGTTGGGTGATTTTGAGTGTCGTGATTCAATGGGTCAGGCAAGTCACCATCGGCCCTGCTACTTGCTGGACCACTTGTCGAAACGTCTTCATGAGGTGAAAAACAGATTTTCTTGAAGTGAAGTTTAGATAGAACAGTCTTTTTCGCTGCTTGGTCTTCCATGAATTTCAAAGGGGAGGTTTTTGACGGTTGGACTTGTTTCACATGCTCAGTCTTGGTAATTTTGTTTCCTTCAACTTCTGTCGTTTCCAAAAATGAAGATATCTTAATTGCCACTAATTGGTTTCCCCTAACGTCATCGCTGATTGGTGACACAAGCGTCGAGGAATTCGAGTTTTCTTTGGCAGCTGGCAATTTCATCTGAATTGGACACAGCACGGTCTGTTTGTGCGAAGGAGAGGAACTGAGGCTTGATGAATCATCTCGATGACTTGAAGTTCGACGACGTTTGCGAGGAATGCGATATGGAGCCGACGGTATATCGACATAAACTTGTTTCGTGCTTTGCAGTTCCTTGGACGAAGACGGAAGACCTTTCCTGGCTGGAAGCGTGATCAATAATCGGGTCTTATTTGTAGTATTTTCGCCTTTCAAACCGGAATAGGTTGAGTTAGTCGAACCCGGTGGTTCGATGCCCTGTTCAAGTTTAAAATGAGGTTGACTATAGCCCGCAAAACGTCAAAAAGACCAACCATTTCCTCCAGTGTTAGATCATACCAACCAAATTTTAAAGATTTCGGATTTGGGGGAATGAAATCGCTATACTCCAAAGCGATACACGCTAACAGAAGATGCCCATCTACAGGAGATCCTTGCTTTTGACTGTGCTTCAAGTCTTCTAATCTTTTTTCAAATCGTGTTCTGGACTGGAGATGCCTCTCGTGATATTTTCTATTTCTTGAACCAGAGTTGCAGAGCAGAATGGCCTCAGTGGAATGAATTTTGAGATGATTAAGAATATAACCAAAGCAAGAGGAACGGTGGCACCGATCGCAGTATATGGCCCAAGCGTAAAGTACTTCATGATCGCCATGGTTTGTAATGGCGCATATTTTTGTGGGTCTCTGCGATAAAACTAGATGGACACTGCTCGGGTCTGCAAGTTGTATGATTTACATACTTTTGTATCTTTGTGCACCTGGAGGATAGAACAAGCCACACGAAATAAGCGGGGTGCAATATTATTGGGCTGCATGCTGAAAATATTTTGAGCAATCTGGATAAAGGGTTGGCGCTGGGACGTACAGGTCCAGATCAAGATCAGTGTCCATTGCCTGAATTCCTTCATACCTATTAAGAATCTCGACTGCTTCTCTTCGAGAACGGAGTAAAGCTTGGAAATCCCTGCACTGCATAGGCTGCATAATGAGACAATGACAGCTTCGGCCATCCGCATAGCATCCCGGACACACAATACGCCCGTCCGATAATTCATCCCTGCATCGTACGCACTCCAAAAAGCTCTGGAAGATGTCGTTTTCGCAGAAGTCGCAAACAATTCGGTTGTCATCACTAAAAGTTTGCAAATCTGCATTCGAGAGGCGATGAGACAACTGTATACAGGTACCAGAGTATTCTTCTTGCAATATTGAGTCGTAAAGGGCGATCAACTCCTTCAGTTCCAGAGCAAGAGACGAGGGGGTTCTGTCTTTCGAAGACAAGACAGTTAGGGCCTTAGTGTTAGATGTGGACAAGTTGATCGCTTCAACGAGCGCTGCCTGGAAGGAGGGAGCAGCGTGTGGTCTCTGGTTGTTTGAGAGACGCAGTTGACCTTTGAGTTTCTTTGCACGGCCCATCATAGCGTAATGAACCGTGCTCTTTACTCGATAAGTCTCTGGTCGGCCAACCCTTTTGTATAATTAGTATGGTCCTCTTGATAGCATGGTCCTTGCGCACCTGCGATAAATAGGGAGCTCATGGTAATATGCAGTCGATAACCCCTTCAAAGTCATCCTAGACCATGAAGTCTTTAAAGTGATACCACCATAGTTGACAACTTGATGACAGCTCCGAGGTGGGACAAGGACGAGATCTCCGAGTTTCTGCTCCACGACATGAACACTAAAAGGAGCTTTGGACAGTTGATTGAGAGTAATGACGTGATTCTCATGATCGAGCTCCTGGCCGAGTTTATGAAAGTAAGCAGATGCTTCTGGGGCAGCTGAACTTTCTGTCATGAACCAAAAAGAAGAACCGTTTCCCTCCGTGTAGCACATCAGATTCTGACCTGAAGAGGCACAGAGATCCTTGTGACAGGGTGTATAAGTATCACCAATACCAAGATAGCACATAAGAGTTTCAATACGCGACTGTCAAAGCTTCCAGTAAATGTCAAGAAAGTTGTTTGGGTGACTCACCGAGTCGGGTCGAAAACGAAATTCATCTTGGGGTCCATGACTCAAAACCGCAGACGGGAGAACTTGGCTGTTCTGTAGCCAGTCTTCCCATGATCGAGGGCACTCTGCATCCTTTCCATAGAACCGTTCACTTTCTGTAAGTTAAATTAAATTGACATGATTGTTGAACACTGCTCAACGGATGAAGGCAATACTAACCATCATCCTCCGCAAAATGACTTATCGAACGCGATCTTGAGATAAAGTCGGTGAGATTGATAACGTTGTCGGCCCAGGTGTGTACATTTCGTACATTGATATCTTGTGTTGTTATAATATGGCGTGTCAAGAACATCGCATATTATGGCTTCCAAGAATTTGACAAAGACGTACCTGTCGATTCCGAGTTCTTCGCAAAATTTTCGAGAGTAAACATCTCTGAGGGCCATCTCTCGTGCTTGTGAAAATCCTCGATTACCAGAGGGACTCCTCTCAACTCATAGTCTCTGAGAACGCTGAATATATCCTCGACACTCGCTGAGACGCGATTCACTTTACAAAAGTTTGGAGAAGTCTGAACGAGTGATTCAAGAGACCATCCTCTCGTCGATATTTTTGCATGAACCGTCGACATATAGGTATATACAAAAGCTGTAATTGCGACGCGACCAATGGGAGTTATTGATAGGCACGTGACTTCAATAAATGGCAGCCGTGTGAAAACCACCATCACCTTCGACTCGGATTTAACATTCATCTGTTCCTGTGCATTCCCACTAGGTGAAGGTAATTCTGGCAGCATTGGACCACTCTTGGATTCGTGCATTTGTCTGCGATAGCAATGTCCACTTTCTCGCCTGATCAAGCAGAGTTTGATTTCTGGGAATTCGTGTCCTGTGCAAAATGCCGCTTGCCATTCAATCTGGATAATGCTCCAACTGTGCCTTTCTGGCTCACTGAATGTGGACATGTGATCTGCAACTCTCATCTGAGTTTGTTTCCATGCTATTGGACGTGTTATACTTCACGATAACCGAGTGTATAGATCCTGATCAGAGCTGTAGCCAGTGTGGGGTGCGAGACATACAGCTAGCTCCTCTACAACGAGAGGTTCGTCGAAATTTTGATCGAAATATTTGGCTTAGGTTGTTGTAGATGGAAGCTCCTATGTCAGAATGGTTCCAGTCTCTTCCTCGCGCTCTTGACGCGGTCGCTTTTGCTGCTAAGGTTCAGAAAAATGATCTCTTTGTTTCTCAACTCCGCGACGAACTATCTATCTATCTACAGTTCCAACAGGATTCACTAGCTTCACAACTGCGATATTATCGATCGCGCCACCAGCAGTTTCGGCAGGTCATCGATCGCCTAAAACGAGAAGTATCTGAACTTAAAAAGTATCTGCTGGGAAAAGGCTTTTCTGTCTGGTTCTGAACTTTGCTCTTGTTGCTTCAAGGGACAATAACGTTCTACGGGATGAAAACGAACACTATCGGCTTGAAATACAACGAAACGGAGACAGTCAATACTTCGTGAATGCGAATGGAAAGCGACAGATGGCGTCTACACAACAGTAATTGCACATTGATATTTTGATATTTGCAATCCTGAGGTCTATTATTTCAAGCAGAGTAATGACAGGCTCAAGTCCACGCTCGATCAGTACGCCTGTTGGTCCTAGCAGATTGACGCTGCAATCTGGTCAACAAGTGCCAGAATTGTATTCACACAACCAAGATTCGAATGTGCGTAATGTTAAGCAAGCTGAAGCGGCTGTTATTCTGATTCCCCATAGTCAAGACCCATATCAAGTCGCTCGTTAGAGTATGTCTACCTCTTTTCAAGCTGTTCGTTCTAACTTTGCTGTGGAGACAATATGCCTACAAAGCTCCGGAGAGTAAATTTCATCCTCCAACGTTAACACATATCCAAAGTGCTGCTCGAACCTTCCAACGCGCTCAAGTACCCCAGAAAGCTTCCCAAAGTGTACCACAATCGTCCAATGACCGCACCACGATGCCACCTCCATCCCGTTTTAAACCTATGCAGACAACATCTTCGTCAAGGAGTAATGGGACGGGTCAACCCATCCAAAGACAGGTGAACATGGGCCCACCTCCAATTCCTCAGCATCACATCCAACAAGGCAACAACCTCAGTCGAGCATCCTCTAACCGTTTCTATATCCCCCCTCCATCAAATCAAGCAGCCCCGCTGACATCTTCAGGTCAACATTCCTCAGCTAGCATGGCTCCTCAACGATTTTTCTCTATTGAAGGATCCCTCGGCACTAATGCTGATTTGAGAACAAGCATCTCCAGAGCCTCCAACATACATGGTGGGACAGGGATTCCATTTGAACCTGACGTGAGGGGAGTCAAGTAAACTTTTTTTTGATGTCTCAAATAGGACAATTCGTCGGTTTTTATAAATTATAATATGTGACATAACCACGTGCCATCCGCAAGATATGCCAAGAGGATAACTGCGGAGACAAAACAATGTCACCGCCTTGCTGAACACTGTAAACCTTTCTTTCTTATATCTGTCTACGCGGCGGCTCTGCTTATAGCCAACATAACAAAAGATGTCTTATGATCCATACACTGGGCAATATGTCGCTGGTTCCAGCGACCAGTATTACGGTAATCCGGTGCAACCGCAATCCCAAGAACCATGGCAATACGGGGAGGGAAGCGCAGATAATCCCTACCAAAGCCAACAGGAATTGGATAATACGAATGGAACTCAGAAACCAGATTTTGAGGCCCCGAACTATGAAGACGAGTTCGGGAACAATGTCGATCGGGAGAACGTCTACAGTGATTATGGCTACAGCAAAAGCGCATCTAATGACCATGGAGAAAATCCACCTAATTACGGGTACGAGACTGGTAGCTATCCCCCGTTACGGCGACATCCGACGGAGAAGAGTATGGTCGGGTCATCCAGAAGCAAGCCTTCAGTAGAGATCGCGCCTGTCTCTGCGCCTGTCCCTGTCCCTGTACATGAAAGTGCAGAACTGACTTCGGCCAGAGATGGGTTCGATCAGGGGGAATTCACACCCGTGGAGAAGAGGTGAATCTCAAAACTTCTTCACTTTGCAGAGCATGTTGTCAATGACTTCTGAAAAAGACGCACACCCAGTGCATATAGGCAATATCGGTATGATCACCAAGGAAAGTTGTGGACAAAGGTAGGTTATAGTTAGACGAGGTTCACCACAGAGTCTTCCTAAATTATTATAAACCTACAAGGGTGGAATAGCGCGCACGATTGGACGGTTTTGTGTTTGCTCAACGATGACGATACTCTTCTTGGTTTTAAGCATTGGGCTAACGCTAGCATTAGTATGTCCCCTTAAATCAGGCCGCATCATTACGTCTCTTAACACTCCTTATTCAGTGGCTACGTCCTCCCAATGTCCAAATAGGCGATGTAAAGCCCAATTCGCAGAATGGAGGTGTGGTAAGTGATTTCCCCTCCTTGTGGGGTTTACAGAGTAGTTTGCTTACCTTTTCTCTCAAAATACAGCTTCAGAAACTGGGCTCTGGGGGTTTCCAAGTGAACATGGGCGTTGTTATCTCGTAAGAATCATCTTCTTAACTCTTCGCGCCTTTATTTATTGGCATCATATCCTTGGCTCAGAGTTGACAACTTCAATTATTTCGACGTAACTATGAAAAAAATTAATCTAGAAATCACCTACCCCATAGACAATATCGGCATCGGCGGCGGGTCAACTACCGACATCACACTCAAAAAGGGCGCAGAGACCAACTTTACCTTTCCTTTCTCTTTGACGTACGACCCTTTGGTCGATGTTTCAGGCAGAGTGTTGGCAGATATTTTGCAAAAATGTGGCACATCTTCCGGACAAAAAGGGACTTTAAGTGTGAATTACAAAATCACGGTGAGTTATTGAATGCATATTAGATTCGAATTGTTATGCTTACGGAAATGGTGATAATAGCTGGGCATTCAAATTCTCCTCATCACGGTCTCACCCGTAGTGTCAAATGTGTTTGAGTTCACTTGTCCTTTCAAGTCGACCGACCTTACTGTGAGCTGCTATTGGTCTTTACCCTCCTTTTCGTCTCACAGGTTGCCTTGCAGAAACTGATAAGTGGATTGGGATAATGGCCATGTATGAAAGTCAATTTATGACATTACTGCGCGGACTTTTTTATTACGCTCAAGGAGACTCGTTCTGTCTTTATCATGCATGCATCTATGATCAGTCCAGAGCTTAATAGTTATCTAGTCAATGGACATCGGTGATCAATATTTGTGTGGTAGTCCTTGTGATAGTATTAGTACCGCAGTATCCTCATTCACTCGAGTGAGGTGAGAATTTTGTATGTGTCATTGGACGACCGGAAGGGGTGATAGTCATCTCCTAAACCTTGTAGTGCTGAGGCAAAGAGATCAGTCCAGAGACAAGAATCAAGTTTGGAATTGGGTTGTAGCAATCGCCTAATTGCCCTCTAATTCTAATGCCTTACAGCGACTATTCCCACAATTGACCAGTCTAGGTCCAGCATTGGTTCATCGACATGATGCCTTGGGTTCACTTGAGAATCAAATATGCGGCCAGCAATTGTACACATACTTTTCTTTTAAATGCTTCTTCAATGCTACATCTTCCCATAACTTGTAAATTGGTAATTCCGGGCAGTGCATACACCTGAGATTGAACATGGGGTCAAAACATATACGGAAAGGGCGACGCCTTCGAATGTGGGATCTCAGATCTACAGCCACATCGATTCCTATGACAGGTTCCTTGATGCAATGACTAGATACCAGCTCAAATTATAGGCGGTAATATCTAAAGGAAAAGACCTACACTCTCTTTGCATGGACGATGGCATCTTTTTGATGTACTTGATTCTGAAAGTGGTGGGCGCAATGATTGCAACGCCAAATTTGATGCCATGGATGAGGATATGGAGACTCATGCTCGCGAACGAATCGAGTTGCCTCCGGAGTTAGTAGATACCAAGCAGGGTTCTTGTGCATATGACTGTGGCTCATCTCAACCGCATGTTGAATCTGCAGATATTTTCCGTTACATTTGACAAGGTGAAATATAAACAACCGTCTGAGAACAGAACTTACACATTCAATCCAGGTATAAACCTTCCAGCCATGAAGACCGCGATGATTCTCAGGAAGGCAATCTCCGCACATAAACCTATCATCACGAGCGTCCATGACATCGGCCGTGGCAATTGACGGATCTAGCCCAACACAAGCGACAACAGAAACAGCGGCAGCAGTGGCGGTATGGCTTATTTCATACGTCACGCAAGGCTTTCGCAAACCCTCAAGCATAGAACACCTATGACGACAAATACTCTTCCAGCCAATGAGAACGCGGCCAGCATGGTGCTTATCCTTGCACATGGTACAACTGACGACAGAAGTGGCAAGTTCTAGCCTTTGTAGTTTAGCTTCGAAGCTTTCCTCTCCTTGGCCTTTGGGCAAGATGTGGACGATTTCCACTTGTTGGCCCTTCGTCCACTCCTCAATGAATCTGGAGAGCCAAGTCACGGCATAACCAGGGGCCATGTCTCCTCTTTTATCAGGGGGAGCATCCAAGAAGTCCTTGAAACCTTCAATATGCATGATATATTGCGCCTGCGGGAGGTATTGCCATTGTTCTGGAGGCAGAGTCTTGAGGTAATCGTGATAAATGCCTTCGAGAAGGTGGTGACGTGCTTTCTCGATTCTTATTCCCCTCCTACCTCGAATAAGTACCTCAAGGTCGGGTTTGATCCTTCGGAAAGCTGGGAGAGAAATGAGTTGCATATTGAAAGTTAAGCAATACACACCCTTCGTGGTGAGGCGGTGAATAGCCCCCTCGCGAAGGACGAAGTGGATATGAGCCGAAAGGGTTTCAATGTCTTCCATCTCATGGCCGAGGTTATGGAAGCGGATTTTGCATCTATGAAAAACGTCAGTAAGCGTGGCCCCCTGTCTCAACGTGGACACGCGCCGCACCTTTCAGCAAGGTGCCGATAGAGATTGGAATACTCGTCATAACAATGATTATAGATCTCCCTAGCCCACTCGTTGGTTCTGGACGCAAACTGAACAAGGTCAACTATGCGAAGACGAAATTCAATAATCCACCAACATACTTCATGCCGCTTCTGTATATGATCAGCAAGTGACGCCTTGTATTCATGATATAATTGGGGCAGCTGAGGAACTCCATTTGCCACGAGTATTTGGATTAACGTTAATTTCTTGCACATTGGGTCAAAGTCGGTACGCAAAAATCGGGCATCTTCAATGTCTTCACCATCGTCGGCATCATAGCGGAAGGCATCAGTAAGGAAGTCAGTTGCATCATGGCGAACAGAAACAATTAAACCAATTACTGCGTCGAAAAGACCTTGGGAGTAATGCCCACATTCCATGTCCCTCTGAGATAGAATAGTCTTCAAATTCGTCAACAAAAAAATAATTGTCTTCCTATTGGTGTCCAGAATATGAGGAAACGATAAAAAAAGTGTATACGTAACGATGCAGACCATGCAAAACTCGCAATAACGTTTTAAAAAACCGAAGTCCGTGAGAGCACCATATTTGCTGCAAACCTGACGTGGGATAATAAGCGAAAGCCGTTCAAAGGATAGGTAGAACCGAACTTACACCACAAATACCAGGACCATAAAGCATAAAAGCCCAATCCGATTCTGCTACTCCTGGAGGTGGCAGTGGTAGATCTGGATGTCGTCCAAAAGCTGTTTTCCAGACTCCTGCAGCTCTTCTGTGTAAAATAAATTTACGAAAAGATTTGGATGCTAGCGAGATATAGTAGATATCCATAGGATGCAAGTATTCGAGAACCTGTAAAGCGTTTTAGTTACTCTGTCAGACGGTGACGATAGTCGCGTACGTGTAGTTGCAACTCGACGGGTAGTTTTAGAAACACTTGACCATAATCTGGAACACCTTTCGCCTTAGACATGCGTAAAACCTTCTTCGTATGACCAGCAATGTAATTCCCTGAAGGAATGGTATTAGAATAATGGCGAGCATGTGGATGGAAATAAACGAACGAAACGTTACTGATCCACTCTTTCTCGCCGCGGAAATATAAGACAACGCAATACGTGGACCTGAACGGACGCCTACGAGTTCTCGGTCTTCAAGAGCGAAAAACGGGAGGGAAGGCTCTTCAATCATATCATCGGTGGTTAAGGTAGTTTGATGAATAGGTTTTGCTGCCATCGAATCTAGCAGCTAATTAAGAAGTCTGTAACATTGAAACAAATTGGTTGGTGAGTAACAGGGCGGATGAATAACGTCTAAAGAGAACCGAAATTGGTGCTGCGGACTCCAGTGAGACTTACAGGTACGTTAAACCCAGCCCGCTATTGGATAAAACTTCAACGCAATGTCGCGGGAAGTAGAGCTGGGAATGCAGTGTGAGAGCTTCCCAAATTTGATCACTACATCTCTGTTGCCATCGAATGAACTAGTTACTAGGTACTTTCGTATGCCAGACTGCTCATCAAGGCAGACGAGGTGTCCTGATGAGGTTTCGTCTTGAGAGGAATTGCTTCTCGTCCATGTGGTTATTACTATAAGGATCGTGAGTGGCTTTTTTTTTCAAGTTATCGACAGTAAACATCCTCGGTCTACACTTATCTTCTCTAATCCAACATGGTCGACTGATTTATCTTATTATTGTGAATAACAAGTGATGTACAAGGACTAGACGATGTCAAGGGCGTCCTCACAGCAAGCCATTCATTGGAATCCTCAGCGCCATCATCAGACTGTCTTCCACCCTTTCTCAACGCTGAGTAGTTCCTGCTTGTTGCCCAACATATATATTCGGCTTATGAAAGCCAGCCTCCTCGTTCTTCAGCCGAAACTCCACTGGTGTCGCGTATGACATGTCAGTCGAATCAGTTGCGCCCGATCCGCCAGTGAATAACCCTCCCCTTCGCGTCCACGACGAGTGACCCTGAGTCACCTTCAGCCGAAAAAGGTTTGAACGTTTTGTCATAGGGCAGGATTACCCATTCCCTTGTGACGAGTTTTTCCTTGTAGCCCTTAATACGTCGGACAGGACATCATTTGCTCTGCCAACTGTTAAGCCAGTCATCTTTCCCCTCTTCATCACGAGCAGACATTTGCCACCATTCTCGTGCAACATTTTTGGATTTGTCAACTCCGTGATTGGGATGACACCTCGGATCGGCAACTGACGATTATGAGGATAGACAAATTTATGCGCATTTCTGATGTCGGGGTTCATTAACTTGCTAAAGTAAAATTTGCTGATTTCAAGGGGCGTTGTTGACCTTGGTGCCCAAATCGATTTTGTTTCCAGAAAATTCTTTGATCTTCGATGCGTCGACTTCAAATATGCACCAGTGACCAGTCGATCATGAAGCCATGGGGTTCCTTGCCGACACTGAGAGGCGGTGAGAGGAGCGTGACCCACAATACCAATCGTATCAGTCAAGTGGAGTTGAAGGTCGATGGCCTTGTAAGCAGATGGGTTTGGAGCTGTACATGTGGAATTAATTTAGCCTCTCGAATTTCACATTCTACACTGGTGATTGCATGCTTCTGCAAGACATTCTTGCACAAGACAGCAACCTTGATGCCATCTTCGCTGGAAAGGGATAACGGTGTGATGCCTATCCAGAGTACAAGAGGAAGTCTCCTCCTCTTCATACCCAATTCGAACGACGTCAATGGACGTCCATGATACAGACTTGGAGTCCAATATGTCAACGACTTCTGGAGTGACTTTGTCCATAATGTAGGCGATGGGATGGTCGCCAACATTGGAAAGGTGCTTTTTCTTTGGGAATGCTTTTGGTTCTTCCCAGACAAAGGTGCTAGTACTCGCAACTAAACGAGGACATGTGAAAATAGAAGGCATACGGTATTCATGCTGCAGTTTCGGTAGTATCCATGTAATCGACTCACATTCGAATTCCATATGAAGTATGTATAATGGGAAAAATCTCGCAGCAGTCTTGTATTTCATCACGCATGAGGGATATAAATAATATTCCTTCTTTAATACATTAAGGCATTTTACCGATTATGGTAAATGCATCCGTGATCACCTTGATTGGCAGATGATGTCACAAAGGGACGCTGCTTCTCTTTGCAACCATCAGAATAACAATGGACACAGATCTCGAAAAGATAACGCCTCCCAAACACTTCAGCTCTACCCAAAAGTCCCTTGTGTTCCAACATTTCTATCGCAAGCTAGCAAGGTATCGGAATACTCTTCTCATGTACGCAGTAATGGAGTGCTCCATGTCAGAGGATGAACACAAGGCGATTGCGAGACAACGAAACGTGGAAAAAGACGTCAAGGATTGGGCGCAGGGTTTACTTGCGAAGGCTTGGATCGTGTGCTTTGACAGAGAGGAGAGTACGTCGTACAATAAGTCGATTGCTTTGCTGTGGATAGAGACCCTAAATTATTATCTATGAAGCAAATTGCCCCACGCTTGACCCCCAGGCAGATACATCCACCATTGGTCTGGCCGCACCGTCCCCAAACACAGATTTCCACAAACTCATCAATGCAATTCTCTTCCTTGACATCACATCTTCAAAGCAATATTCTGCACGGACACGCACATTCCTATCTTCCTTGTGCCCTCTCGAAGAGTTCGCAATCAGTTCGACCCTCCAAAACCCTACCAATGCACTGGAAGAAGTACGAAAAAAAACAAGCATTTCTACGATACTAGACGATCACGCAGAGCGTAACACAGATTTCCGTTTCGCAGGTGCTGCTCTCGGAGCTTTAGCAGGAGGAGTGCTGATCGGTTTAACGGGTGGCCTGGCGGCACCCCTGGTTGGAGCGGGTGTCGGCGCTGTGCTTGGAATTTTCGGCATCGGCGGTTCTCTGCTTGGCCTTCTAGCCACTGGACTAGCAGGCTCATCGGTGGTGTGTGCGGCACTTTTTGGGGTGTACGGTGCAAATGAATCAAAAAGGATGGTGGAGAGACATATGAAAGAGGTGAAGGACTTGGAGATAGTTGATGTGAATGTGGGAAGACAAGAAAGGTTGGGTGTGAACCTTTGTGTGAGTGGATGGTTGAATGACAGAGAGGATGTCACTGTTCCATGGAAAGTCTTCGATGGCAACAGAAATGATACGTTCGCACTTCAGTGGGTAAGTTCAAATGGAATGTCATGAGACGAATTAATTTTTCATGTCACAATTTGACAGGAAGTCGAAAATCTGAAGAAACTGTCGAACGCGTTGAAAACGCTCATCCAATCAGAAGCTATGGGTTACGTGAGTGGGCAGATCTTAAGACGAACTATATTGGCAGGTATAATGTCTTCGTTGGCTCCCCTTGCGCTGCTCAGAATTGGACAAATTATTGGTTGGCAGCACCTAATCAACACAGTGGCGCATGACTTATCCATTAATGTAGACAACCCGTGGATGAACGCCCGTGCATTAGCACTCAAGACAGGCGCCGTGCTGGCCGACCTGCTTTCCCAACATGTATTCGGGAATCGCCCGGTGACACTTGTTGGGTACTCATTAGGTGCTCTCGTTATCTTCGAGGCCCTGCTCCACCTGGCGACACTTCCACCAGCACAAATTGCGCATCTCATCCAGGATGTCTATTTATTCGGCACCCCTGTGTCAACGCACCCTACACAATGGACAGCTGTGAGACGGGTGGCGGCAGGCAGGGTCCTGAATGGATACTCGACGCGAGACTGGGTGCTCGGAGTGGTGTGCAGGATTTCTGAGGCGACCATTGACGTAGCGGGGATACAAAGCGTAGACCATGTCAAGGGCATTGAAAACGTATGTTGCGACGAGGATGTGGAGGGGCACACGCAGTGGAAAAACGTGATTGCTAAGCGTGTACCTGATTGTTGTCATGTAAACAGACGTGATTGATCCGTCGGATCAGCTTGAACTTAAGATCAATGTGTGATAAGCTTTTAAAAGACAAACAACTCGAAATTCTGAGCTTTCTTTTCATGGCTTTACGATCTCTTCTTGGCGGCGCAGGCATATCTGTTGCAGCCCACGAGTTACTCCTCCTCACTGGCGACACTTTGGGTGTCTCTGGTTTTGTCCATCGTGGCGTCAAAGGCAACGCAGAGGCACTTACGGGTGTCGCCGGGCTCATTATCGGAGGTGCTCTGGTCGCTTACATCGAGCAGACTGCTGGCAGCGTGCCCAAGTTGCCATCATTGAATATTTCGCTTGAGAAAATCTTATTGTCTGGTTTCCTTGTTGGGATTGGGACAAAGGTAATTTATACTTGCTGCCCATGGTTCCTACATTATCTTATGGAATTTTTCTTTTAAAAAAGCTAGCGAATGGCTGCACATCTGGGTATGTGAGATTCTTTTTCAAGACAAAAATTTTTGATAACAAAAAAAAAACGATTAGACATATGATATGTGGTATCTCGCGACTTTCCTTACGGTGAGCATAAATCTTTTTACCGGTCACAAGAATCGCCCACTTAGGCACGCCACCGCATTTCTTACTGCAGTTCAACAGTTGCAACGGCAACATTTTTCTCCATGGCCGCGGTGACTGCCAATTTTTTTAATGGCAATATGGCGGCGCCTTCATCTTCTGCGTTGTCATCATGGAATCTGTCTCCGAACGAAGGTACTCTACTGCTATTGCAAGCCATTCCGCTTGTTGCAGTTTCGGCTTTATACTATTTCCTGGTCCGAATTCTTCCTTCCCCCACCCCCAAGAAAAAAAAGCTGATTTATTTGTAGATACCTAAAATCAAGTCGTCACCCACACACCGCGCTTTGACGTATTTAGTCACCTCCCTCCAATTCGCTCTTGCCCTGCGCCTCTCCGACCTCACTGAATCTAAACGCGTGCTCGGGTTTCTCCTCCTTCCCTTCCGAAAAGGTTTCGACCCGTCCCTCCTTTTCGTCGCAGGTAGCGCAGTCCCACTCGGCATCTTGCTGTATAAGTTTGTAAAGAGCATAGGGAGTAAGGATGAAATAACCAATGATAAAAACGGAGCTGTAGCTTGCGGATCAGGCGCGCCAACGTCGGAATGCCAATCAAAAACAAAGAATGGGATTGATGGAAAAGTAATTGGAGGATCTCTTATTTTTGGTTTCGGCTGGGGCATGACGGGGATCTGCCGTACGTTCAACCCAGTTTTGGTATGATGAATGTATATACCTATTGAATCTCGTTTATACAGCTGGAACCGGCATCGTGAACATGGGTCGTGCTGTCGCCAACGGTCACACACTGTCGCCATATTTTTTATGGACAGCAGCGATGGCGGTCGGTGGTTTGGTAGCAGGGGCTTGGGATATCTGACTAGCGATTGCACCCTTTCGATATGTACCAAGTATGAAAGCTATTTCCTCAGATTTGGGGTAAATCGTTCGTTATCGGCTATAATGACAACGGTCGTGCTACTATAAACAACACTTATGAGACCACACTCCCTGTATTTTTTGTTCTGCTCCTCCCCCATTTCACGTTCACCACTTCCTCATCGATCTCAAACCCATTTGCCCAAGCCTCCGCAGCCGTCTCAGCTGTCTCTCTATCCTTAAAGTTCACAAAAGCGCATCTCGACTTGGCTACATGCACAACAGACTTGAGTTGAGTCGGTTGGGTAGAGGGTAGAGAGCGCAGGACGGCGGTGCGGATGGTGGTTTCTGTGGATACACCGGGAAGAGAAGATAGGTAAAGGGATGTCTATGAAACGAACGATGTTATTTTTTTCTTCGAGCTGAGCTATGTAACGTACGACTGTGAGATCCTCAGGAGGTTTCAATCCCAAATTGCTCGCATTCTTCGCCAAAATGTTCTTCGCAACAGGGTCATTGTGTCCGTGATACCTATCTTGTAAATTCTGGTGCGCAAGCGCTTTGTTGCTCTCCGATGGCATCTCGTGGCGGTAAGGACACTCAGCGCCACGCTTACATTCTCCTTTGACAAAGAAAGAACAGGCGTGAGGCTGGTTGCGTTTGTAATAAGGGTCGGTGCGTGCAAGAGCTTTTAGCATTTCCTTGCCAGCTGAGGACGTGCGGGTCGTTACAACAGATTTGTTTCCTTCTAACTTAAAATAAATCGTTGTCAAAGTTGTTCCTACAGCAGTGATCCGCCCCAAAAATCCCTGCTCACCTTACTCTCCATATTTTGTGCATAATACTCTCTATTGATATCACTCGTCGGCGCCTCATTCTGCACAGACAAGGCTGTATCCCTAACCTGAGTAGGTAACCCGTATTCCAAGTCGAGCAAGCAAGTTTGGCAAACGTTCTTGACCTTGGCGCATGTCTGGCAAATAACAGTCGTCTTGAATCGCGCGCCTTGACCTGGATTCCAGCGAAAGACGGTGAAGGGACGAGCGCAAGTGCCACAGGAACGGCCATACTCCTGTTTAGACTGAAAGCGACAAAAAGGATTAGAGGGGTGTCCAATATATTCGAAATTATACATACCATGCGGATAAAAGGATTTGCACCAAGACCTAATTGATATTTGCGTTCATTTTTTTAATTACTTGCAGAAAAAGAAGGTTCGACGTACATGTCTCGCAGAGAATAGGAAATTCACTTTGTTCCCATCCCGCTTTGTTGATGTCGGCCTTGGGCATGATGACAGTCAGGACTCAACGACTTGGCTGACCAATCTCTTGTAGGCTTGCCATAAATAGTAAGAGGTCGGATTTCGTCGTTCTTACCAGCAGGATGTAGACGCATTTCAGTTGGACTGCTGGATCTTGGTTCAAACTCAGAAATCAGAATTGGACAAAAAGCCTGCCACAGCATTTGACAGGTCGTATCGATCTTTATCTCGCCCATGACAACCACACAGAGAATCCGCATAGTCTGTACTTCTGATACTCATAATGACGACCTTACTGGCCATGTGCCTGCTGGCGATGTATTCGTGCATGCAGGAGACATGACCGACTATGGGACGACAGAAGAACTGGAGAAAGCCCTCAGCTGGATCAGAAAGCTTCCGCACAAACTCAAGGTTATCATCCCTGGTATGTTGCAAGCATTGGGTAGCTTTCTCATATAAATCTTGTTCTAGGGAATCACGACCTCGGACTCGATCCCTCTCATAAGGCTTACAATCCAACCATGCACGCTCTATTTACTTCTCCCAGTCTCCGCGCGGAGGGTGTGGTGTTTCTTGACCGATCCCAGCCCACTCTACTTCACGACGATCTCCTCTCCATCTATGCCAATCCTTACCAACCTGACTTTCTCAATTCGAACTACGCTTTCACTTATCTCCCTTATCCATCTCCTGAAGCCTCGGCTGCATGGGCTTCTGCCCCCGATACGAGTCGTGGTCCATTAGAGCTCTGGCTATCACACGGCGCACCCAAGGGGCGATTGGATCAGATCCACATCCCGGGATTAATGGGTTGCGAGGCTCAGCGGAGGCGGGTCGCGGTTGCTCGACCGTTGGTATGCGTGTTTGGTCATTATCATTGCAGTTATGGCGTGGAGAAAGTTGTCTGGTATGATGAGGCTGATAAGCCGGCTGACAATCTGGATGATGTGAAGGAAAGTGTTATTCTAACCGACGAGACTTCCGATGGTCAATACGATTTTACAACTCTGAAACCCAGGAAGGAGACCGTGTTTATCAATGCGGCTTGGATGACGATGGAGAAGGGGAAAGTCGAGAAACGCAACAAACCGGTTGTTATAAACTTGGAATATCGTCCTCTATCTAACTAGATACACATTTTATACACGAATTTACATTTGTACAGAATTTTGCCCCGATGAATAAAGAGAGATAACTAAAAATATATAAACTTGGATCGGAACCAGTATTCAACCGTTCTTTCTGGATTCCATCTTACCTAGTAGTCTGGCCCCATAGGCTGCGGTCATCCGCTGTTTCCACCTTGGTATGAGCCACTCTTCGGGTCCAGAAACTCCATAACCTCTTGCCAAAGCGGTACTGAGAAGTATAACAACTGAGAAAATGGTGGATGATAACGTTGCGAGTTGGGATCCCACAATTTGCAACCCAATGCTCATCAGCAGGCAAAAACCCCACCACAAAAGCCCAATCTTCCAATTTCGTGTTCTTGTGAGTTCGACGTCCCAGCGGCATATTCTTTGCGCAACATCGAAAGGGAGTGAACAGAAACCATGGTCTGCAGTGTAGATTGAACCGTGGATTGAACCAAAACTCAGTTTAACGAGACCTTCCTCTGATTGAGCCGACTCCAAGACCGACAGTCTACCCGGAATGTGGACAGGCATCATCGAGTCCAGGGATTCGACCATCCTCACTCGAGGGTTTCCACCCAGCATCAAAAGACCGGTGGCCCCAACGGCCCATAATAACAAGGAGGCTGATTGTACCACATAAGGCGTGGCAGCATCGAATAAGTTGTCTTTGAAGATGGAATAGAAGGAAGCAATGGCGAGGGCCATCACCAAGGCATTTACAATGAGCAAGCCGATGAAGAGGGGACGAAAGATGACGCCTAGCCCTTGGCTGAGCTGGAAGTCCTCTTGTATTATCGTATCAAGCTCCGATAATCTCTCTGGCTTCATCAATCCAGCAGCAACAAGCAGAATACTGAGAAACTGCATTCGAGCTTGGTCTGCGATTGAATATGACTTCCCTTCTGGAGGTAGAAGAAGGTCACAAATGAAGGCCTGGCCTCCTCGACTCCCGTCAATCAGTTTACTCGGGCGGTCGACGTGGGATTGTCCAATGTATTGCCATTTTCCAACATCTTGCTGCCCTTCCGTGGGTGAAATCCAAGCTGGTGAGTCCCATCTCTCCAGCCTGTTCCTAATGCTACACGCGAAGTACGCATACACCAAGGGTTTAGAGCACGTCACACCAAAGGTCTTCGTAAGGTGGTCGTCGCCCCACTGAACGGCTCTCTGCATTATTTGCCATCCTCCACGGGGTTGAAGACCGATCAGGATGCATCCCTTGACAGAACAGTTCCACCACTGCGGATCGTTGCTCGCAAGTCCGGAATCGCTAACAAGCATAGCAATGAGATCTACTCCGGCAGGGCCCAACGTGCCATGCCAAGCTGGATTAGATGCAATTTCTGGGAGTATCGAGACGGGAGTGCCTTAGGATATGCTTGAGCAGCGAACGGTGGATGAGGAGACGGAGGCGACCCACCAGATATTGGGATCGGAGACATGGCGTGGACAATTAGTCCTCTTTGTGAGAAACTTGAACTTGAGCATACTTAAGTGTTTTATTGGGCGGCAGGAACCCCAGCTGAACAAGGCTGAACTTATATATATGCGACATCACATTCAACGGTTGTATCCATGAGAATCATGAATCCGTCAACATGAAACCATCCAAATTGGCTCGCGGCCTTAATTTTGACTGAAAAACAAGATATCAGGTACCATTGTGAATTGACTCGGGAGCACATCAAGGATCTGGCTTATATTCGTGTTAAGAAGGGCGTCGTCGAACCAAAACGTCTGCAATTTCACATAAAAATTATGTTCCTGGCTGACAGCAATCTTTACATACCCCCAAAGCTTGAGAAAATCCAATCGCTTCATGTGGGGGACAGTGAACATTCACACGTCAGCTTTCGCCGTCAAACGCACACGCACTGTTACAGTTACCTCGAAAACCCAACCGTTTCTGATTTTCGTCATACTAATAGGGCTAGTGATATTAGTATGTCCTTTGACAACGATTTAGAGGTCATCTCGCACGTAGACTGATTGGTTTAAAAGAGAGTTGGTTTCTACAAAGGGTGGGAAGTATCATCGCCACCACTGACAGCATCTTGTCCAGTTGACACCAACGTTCATCATCGTACAACCAATCTGCCAGAACATTCATCGTGAAAACCCTTGCATCGAATCTGTATTTTCATCGCAAAGTGGTCAGATTCGGCATAGGGTCAGCAGAAAGAAATTTTTGAAAGATGGGTCATGTTTGTTCTGTGCTACCGGCGGATTCGTTGAAAGAAACGCGATGAGGCTAACTGGAGACAAAAAGGCAAGACTCAAGTCCAGAGTGTGTTCCGGACATCTTTACGATACCGGGTGTTGCCAAACGATCCTCCCAATAATTCGTGAGGAAGTCGCATGCCGCTGAAGAAGTTTCTATGCATGACGATTTAGATTTAGTCCTTTAAAATCAATTGATCCTGTTCAACCCAACGACCAGCGGCAAAGGGTTCAAATTAGATCAATACCCATACCAATGATACGTGTTTTCCCGTAATTGAAGTTTGATGTCGGTTTTGCAATCAGATGTCTTGCTGATATCCCCGTTTTGTTCCATTCCTATTGCCATGGTGGAATGAGTGCTGTTAAGCACCGGTGTGGTGTGGCGTCTTTGGTCACTGGTTTACTGACGAAAGTACTCTGTGAACCAAAAGTTTTGAATAAGTAAACGATCGGTTTGGCCATATTACTTATAACGATTATATCCCGATGAATGTCAGTCTATGTCAGTCGATCGAATGAACAAACACATTACCAAATTTGGATAAAGAATACACATTCCTATATTTAGTCTAGAGAGGGCCAAGTCCACCCAGCAACAAAGGATCGAGTAAATACAGAGACCGAACTGATTAGCAATTTCAATTTCGACACCTATTTTCCGATTAGTGTCGCGGAATTGAGAAATTCGACATACTATAATCCGAACGGCCAAGGCTTCAAGTTCAGCCTGAGTAGTAGACGTCTCCTATTTGGGTGTTTTCCTTGTCAATGCACCGTATCATACGAAGTCGCGTCCAGGTATAAAAAGATGGCATATCTCCAGAATCATAAACGACCATCTCTTACTACATACCAGCTTATCAACTACTCACAAAAAAGCTAACTTTACCCCAACTACCACATCACCTAAAATGTACTTCACCCGTGTGATCTCCACCATTGTTGTCTGCAGTACGTTTCCGCAATTCTCTAGGTCCACGAGAAGCTTATCATGACTCTCGTTTCTCATCTCCAGTCGCCGTTTTTGCATCTGCATCACCCATTCCTGTGGCTGAGGGAGTCGAGCCTCTTGACGTTATGGTAAGTTAAGGTTCGTTTTCTTGCCAATGTTCCGAGACTGAGACCGTTTGCTAGTCTCGTGAGGCCGCGCCCCCCTGCACACCATTTGGATGTTTCTAGAATATTTCCAATATATCAATGCCATCTGAGAACCTCATAAACGACGAGGTTGTGAGACCTCTAGAGTCAACTCCAAAGAAGATCCATTTTTCGCTCTCAATACCTTTCAATCCCAACCCCACCATCCCTGGAAATTCCGTTGATTTCTGGTTGTCCCCTCTTGAGATACACCTTCGTTTTCTGCTTTCGACCTTTGATTTTTTGTTTATTCCTGTGGTTATTTTTTAAATATCGGGTAACTACTCAAAGAATGTGGATATTTTTATTTGAAGCTGTAGTTCAGTATGCGTTCTCACTCATTTGACTTAGAATCCTTTTTCCAGAAATCGAGTTCTGTTGTAGCCGATTTCTCAAATAAAAGTGTTACATGTCTTTTCTTACTTGTGGAGTTTAACCAGACGATAACGCCACACGCCGAGCTCGGTCCAGACGACGAACAAGGTCAAAAAAAATGGAAGAGGACCCAGAAAGCATCAGTTAATATGTATGGCCTCGCTTTGCTCTGGCTTGCGATGAGATTCAAGTTAGAGGAGATCCAAAGGAGATCAGTAGATATTCCATTTACAAAAATTTGACGCCTAACTTGGAAGTTCGACCGAAAACCCATGGTCAGACGGCCGAGATTGATCTGTACTTGGGTTACTAGCCTGCTCCGTATAAAGTGCAACACCATGATGTTACACCACATAAAAATAACAAAAGCCATTGTATGACGTCGAAATTTGTTATGTGGCTCCAAGTAGACTCGGAGATAATAGGACCGTCGTCAAGTTCAAACAGGCAAGACATAAACTGAAAGACGCATGCAATGATATAGCCGAATTGGCCCAGTGGGAAGGTAGATTCTGAAGAGAATTAGCACAGAAAGCTACAGTTAAGATCGATGCCACGGTGAAAGCACCTCGGAAGGGTAGACAGTAACGAGACGAGCCAGTGGTAAACGGAAAAGAGAAAATAGCAAAAATCCAGGTGCGAAGTGGAAGGGTAAACAGGAACTCATGATCAAAGAAAGTGTATCAATCACGTTTGAGCTTATTATTTTTGGTGAGATTCTGAAGTATCTGACTTGACCAATTGGCAAGTTCGTCATAGTACGGACAATGGTGTCTTTAATGTCTTATGCATAAAAAATACACTTTCTGGGGTGCCACGAACGTTTATGGAGTCCTTGGCCGTTCGAATAGGTCGTCCGAATGACTGGAAATGGGAAAAATGCACTCTCCTCATGGCTAGTAATCTGGGGTTCGAAATGTTCAACCTTTTTGCTTTGACTCCGGGTGGTTTCCGAACGGACGTTTCGTTCAAAACAAAGCGCTGACTGAGAATAAAAAAGTTAACAAGATAGCTCGATTCTGAATATGACGTACATAGGTGTGGAAGAGAAAAGAGACCGAAAGCTTCTGAGCTGAGATGTGTTGCACATATGGCTTTAAAACTAGGAAGTGGCAGTACTTTCTTCGTGCTCCCGGCTTTGGACCCTGGAGGTACGCATCATTTCGGTTCCTCCTCTACCACCACAACACGTAAATGAAACAGTTTAATGAGTGTCAGGCAGTTGAGCCTCATTGTCATTCTCCTATCATTAAATTAAGTCGCTTTGTCTTTTGGTGAATTTGTGATGTATCTTGAGTTCCTTGCTATGCGGAGGCTGCGTGCCACTGAGTGTCAAAAATCCTTCACACCGGCTTTTTAAGTATGATCCAATTCCAACCACATTGTCAGAGATCTAGATCATAAGACAATGGTTGGATAACCGATCAATTTTCTTCATCAGTACCTATCAGTACTGGCATGAGATGGAAAGTGATCGTCGCGTGATTAGCGGAGCATCCTGTTACAGACCACAAGGAATTCGTTAGCTAGCCACACGTTTCAGATCGTTGCTTTGTTGTTGTCCGATGTTTGGGTAGAAAGACCTAAGGCCTGGAGGCTGTAAATGCCGAATTCAAAATTTCCCGAAAAGGTAAAGAGGACCGACATTGAGACAGAGTCCTAATGCTCGCTTTGTCCTTCCTCGACGACTTTGTGGCAACGGGTGGATGAAAATACGAGAGCCAGAAAAGCTTTAAAAGGGTGTCATTTTCTCCCTTGCTGCATCAGTTCTCCCCTGCTCCTTCATTCGTTCTAACACAACAGCCCAAGAATTCGTGAGGCGCCGTGTAAGTGAGCCGTTTTCCCTTCGTTTTTTAAAATGCGCCATAGTGGTCCATGTTCAATTAAGATAGAACTTTTTGTATGACGGCCAAAATCACGTATCTAGCCAAAACCTTGATGCCCTCTTCTCCAGCTAAGGAGTTAGGATTATGGGATTGTTTTAATCCTATTAACCCTTCTCCACTAGGTGGATGAGGAAGCACAAGGTTGTGGGCAGGATGGGTTATAGATTTGGAGTTGAGATTTTATGCTGAATTAGTTGGATGATAGATGACAATCACTAGGCTCTTTAGTTTTAAAAAAATAGTTTTCAGTCAAATTAGTGCCTGAATTTACACAGACCATCAGAATAGCAACTTTTCGTTCAGTAGACTAGTAGACTGTAGTCGGGGTCTTCTAACCACTTTCGCTTTGTTCAATGTCGTCCATCGTTCCACTTAGGAATGGTGAACTTCCAACACAACCGCTTGTTTAGCATAGTAATCTGGAAGGAGAAGTTGCCGAGACATGCTCGACGCCTCCGAACACTCGTTTTCGTTAGTGTGCCACTCCTCGTCCGTGGATTAAAGACCCCTTCTCCTCGGCTATCGTGATGTGGGATGTAATCCAAATCTCTGGGGGAAAGCCTCTAGAAGGAGATACTGTCGAAGATGAGGCGCGAAGAAGTCATCAAAGAGGTTGTACTCCCAATGTTTTATCTACAAGCCAAATGGAACCGGACCGAATGCGATCGTAATGGGTGCCAACCAAACCGTGGCTAGTAGCTCGTTGTGTGATGAGGGAAGAGACGTCTGAACTGTGAAGCAGGAGGTGCCACTAACTTGGCTGTAAAATACTACTAGATGAAAGTTCGAAGCCAACGTTGCGCGTTGATCGATGACAAATTGTTTTGAATCTATGATCGTCACATGGCGGACGACCAAAAAATCCAATCTCTAGGCGGCGGCTCCCTCC
>QDKV01005384.1_pt1 | contig 89351 bp, 114 predicted proteins | sample 1861101 | NCBI WGS metagenome assembly QDKV01 (sample SAMN04275158, study PRJNA302643) | Fungus metagenome, whole genome shotgun sequencing project. | isolation source: fruitbody | host: Mallocybe terrigena | place: Sweden | collected 2013
GTGACAGCAGATGGAGGAGCTTCGGTCCTTGTGATTGATTCTTGAGCTGACTGTACCTTGATGTTGAAAGCACTCTTTCATACACTCCTTTAGATCTTTCTTTTGCTTACACACATGTTTTTGTGTTCTTGCATAGAAAATTTCCTTTGCTATTATGCAGTTAGCATAATCTCATCTACTTCTTGGCGAAATTCAGAGTTCTTAGCACAGACATGGATGACTGTCAGTCCCCAGCATTTCAGTCAACGAGCCAGCCGTCCTCCTTCGCTCTATTCACAATGCCATCCCAATCTTCCGAGTCACTCTCCCATTCCACGACGCTGACAACCTCGTTCTTCCCAATACGCAGGTCGTTGTATAGATGAGGGAATAACGCCCCTTTTGTACCTCATCGTATAACTTAATAACCGGTTCAACCATATCATAATTACAGATACCTCCTGCTGCTCCTGGCACACAGCTACCCTCCTCCCACTTGATATCCCTCTCAACTTTCTTATAATCGATCTTCAACAAATAAACCCGAATTTCATCTTTGAACACAAGCCGTAATGTGCCAAGTATTTGTTTGGCTGTTGACAAATGGATAAAACCGTGTTCCTTGTCGAGATCGCTGGGAGGTAAACTACAAGGAGGTGGCGAGGGAGGCGGTGAAGATGAAGGCACAATTTTATAGACAAAGTTTACAGACATCTCATTCGTCCAAGGAATGGATGTTGTGAATTTCTCGGCAGAGCGGCTAGGTTGTGCAGCTATCAACTCTATATATTGGTATACAATCATGGTTATTTAATAAGCAGATGACTTTTTGCGCCACATTGCTGCTACACGATCCCTCAGTGGAATACTCCGGCCCCTGAACTTCCATATAATAGAAAAAGTGTACAAAGTCAGAACGACTACTGTTGAGAGCACAACAAATACACCAAGGATTGTCCAAGCTGAAATTCTGGAAGTCTCGTCTCTGTTGATACCATCTATTGCATGCAGAATTAAAGTTATGCTGAAAGAGAGAATAGCCCAGACCAGGAGAGTGGGCGGAAGGCTGAGTAATACTGAATGACCGTAGAGACCGAAAGCACTGCGCTGAGCATTGTGCATGTAGGTGAACTACATATGAATGAACGTTGTTAGAATCAGAACATAATTCAAAACGACGTACAGAGTCAGTCGTAGAAGTGTATGCTTGGTGTCTCCAGATGAAGAAGACACCAACGATTATACTCCCTAGCGATGCCAGCGTCGAGATTGTCGCTGTTGCCGCCGCGCTCTTGGGAATATTGGGCACGGAGAGAAATCCGACTGTTGATCTGCGCGAACTTTAGCATTAGCTCTCATCTATGACTTTTGTCGACGTACGACAGGAGCACCGTAGCCTACCATTTGGGTATTTTAGTAGCGAACAGTGATAAGGTGAATGTGGTTTACAATCAGGAGAAAATGGGAATATTCTCGGACGAGCCTTTCGACGTATTGTTCCCAGTTCTGTTGCATGTTTGTCAGGCGTCCTTGGTATTGACTAGCTATCTGAAAGGAGCCGGTTAATCAGATGTACAAAGCTGATAAGGAAAGAGTGTCACCTTCACATGAGCTTGATATGTCTTGGGAATGCCAAAAAAAAGGAGGCTGTTGATGAAATTCAAAAGCGCTAGAGCTACTGGAGACAGGTAAACCGTTTCTGTTCGTCTCGCACGTATGTGCGATTCTCGTATTTCTCTTGAATCTTTTAGGGTATGCATCCCCCAGGAATTAGCATCGCGAAAGCTGCAGACTTCTCGGAGAAACCACGAAATAAAGGCGGTCTTTGATATTGATGTATTATATGTCGAAACTTGCAGTGGGTGTCGTCATTAGAGTAAAAAAGATTGTCCAACGACTGTGCTTACAAGACAAGTCACGGATAATACGGGACAATTCACCGCATTCAGCCTTCGAAAAAGGGACGGTACTTTTTGTACCAGAAATTATGTTGTCCGTCTTTGCAGCAGTAGTCGGTTTGAATGTATATTTGCAGACAATTTTAAAAAATACTTACATAGAAGCAGCTTAGAGCATCGGAAGCATCCTCCATGGCCCTGGGTGGCAATGGGGCATGAACAGGATGATTCCACAAGTAGTTCCAATAGAGCCTGCGGCACCTATTCACTGAGAAGATACGTGAGATGAAAAATGGGAGTTTGTGTGTAGACCATACGTTTATTTGGATCAAGGAAGGGTGGTTCTTTAACATCTTTTAAATCATATGAGGCAACGCAATGAGTGTGATTTATTAAAAGATTGAAAGCAGTTGCTTCAACACGCTCTTGAAGGTGCAAGTGAATTTCCAGTTCTTCGGGCAACTCTGACAGAGCAGTCTTTGCACAGTTGGCATGTGTGCTCTCGAGCATACCCGGTTTACGAATGTCGTAATCTACAACTATTCTGAGAGATGGATTATGGAAGTAGACCCATCCCTGTGAGAGATGAATACGCCATCAGTAGGAATGCGGTCAATACCTCACCTGTGGGTGTAAGCAGAGGTTCCAATCGTGTCCCGGGGATCCCTGCGCAAATACTTTAACACAAGATTCACCACTATGAAATAGTAAATTGATGCTGGAAACCGTGTAAAAAAAAGAAGATTGTACGCTGTGTTGTATGTGTTTAATGTGCTTGATCGTGAGCTCATGAAGTTGAATCGATGGCTTGCAGTATCACGGCACAGCCACAGGAACCGCTACTCTTTGCTTGTACCAGCATCTGCCTTTAGATATGTCATCTTTCAACGCGACGGCAAATTTGGGTGGTGGGGCGTTTGGGTCAGGTAATGCAGGGAATAGCGCAGGTCAGTCGGGAAGTGCGTTTAACCACGATTCTTTGCTCGTGGCAAGCTTCATATTTACATCCAAGAAGGCAGCATCTTCGGTTCAGGAGCTTCCAATAAATCTGGTGGTAACATATTTGGTGGTACTTCGAATCCTGCATCGTCTTCCGGTGGGGCCGGTTTGTTTGGTAATACTACTGGTCTTTTCGGTGGTGGTTCAAATATATCACCAGCCATTGGTAGCAGTATATTTGGTGGTAATTCATCAGCAGACAAAGTAACCGGAGGTAGTTCATTAGGCGGAGGACTAAACACTCCCTCATCAACCAGCGGAACGAGTGGTGCTCTGTTTGGGGGCTTAAAGACGGCTGGTAGTGGCGTATTCGGAAGTTCTAACGCGCCAACAATTTCAACCCCGGCTTCAGGACCCAACGGAGGCAGTCTTTTTGGGACCATAGGTGCTGCAGGATCTACTTCGAACAACACTAAAGCCCCCTCAACCGGGACAAATCCGTTATTTGCGGGTTCGTCTCCCTTCTCACTGCCGAAAGCGGGTGAATCAGCTACTGGAAGACCTGCCACCTCTAACTGTGAGTAAGCGCTAGGTTGTCCGGAGATGGAACTAACCATTTTCCTTAGTTTTTGCACAACCACTCAGTGGCACTTCCGGTGCAGTGACAAGTGGTTCAACTACATCTGCAGGTAGTGGACTGTTCAATTTACCCCAAAAGCCGGCAGATGCATCGACAACGAGTTCAGCAGGGGTGGCTAACCCATCTGTAGCCAACATATCTTCAACCTCCAGTATGGGTGGTGGCTTATTTGGCAGTGGCGGACTCTTTGCCAAAACTGCAGCGACTTTAACTCCTTCCGCTACCACTGCTGGAAATACTGCCAGTGAGAAGAAAGACGTTTCTGGTACGTCAAATAGTAAGCATGAACCTTTTAGATTGTTCACACGAAACTCTCTTTTCAACCGCGATAGCTCTTGGTGGTGGCCTGTTCGGTAGTTCTGAGACTGCGAAGAACAACGAAAGCAAAAAAGATGGCATACTAGGTGATGATGCTCCCGGCCCTTCTTTTCAATGGTTTTAACTTTGAAATACAGCACCACCAACTTCTACACTCTTCGGTAGCTCTGCTAAACCTGATGAAAAGCAGAGTGCATTTTCATGTATGTCTATTTGACTCATTATGACTCATTTCTGAAATCTCTTGTAAAAGCAGTGACTACTGCTGCAAAGATTGGTGAAAAAAAGGATGCATTGGGTAATGTCATCTCATGCATATTTCATGCCTCCCTTCTTATACAGCCTGTCAATAGCCATAGCCAGTACGACTGTAGCGATTACGCCTCCTTCTATGCTAAGGGGCAAGACATTGGAAGAAATTGTAAACAGATGGACATCTGATTTTGAAACCAACTTTCGAGAATTCAACAAGTTCGGAGCAGAAGTGGCCGTATGGGACCGCGCCTTAATCGAAAATGGTAACAACGTAAGTTTTGATCATGACTTTGAGTTAATTATATCCTAAGCATCATTGAAAAAGATCGCTGCGTTGTATAGCCACGTTCTTGCTGCTGAGCAACAGCAAAATGAAATTAACGAGGCTCTCGACCACATAGAACAACAGCAAAGGGATCTTGCGTCTACGTTGGATGCATACGAAAAAGTTTCGCACGAAATCCCCGGCATGCAAGGCGGTACGATGAGGTCGTTGGACACGGGTCCTGCGGACAACGAACGTGACAAAAAGTGTGTACTCAGCGATCACACTCGACGGACATTCTGCTTAACCTACATTTCATAGCTATATGCTCGCTACTGATCTTCACACTCATTTGGACGATTTATCTGGCTCTATGACCCAGCTCATTGAATCCGTCAACACATTGTCGGTTTCGTCCAAACTTGATGACTCAAGCAATGATCCTATGTCGCAAATCACGCGAATTCTCAGCAGTCATCTGGAAAGCTTGCAATGGATCGATACAGCTGTCCGAGAAGTTGAGAACAAAGCATCGGAGGTTGATAAACGAATTAAAGAATCTGGTCATAGTCTTTCTGGAAGTGGCTTAAAATCGAGAGTGTTCGGTCTGAACAGATGATGAGCTTCCCTTTCCTTTTTAGTCTTACTTATAGTGTGACCGCGTTCTAATAGACGATTACAATGTTCATAGCAGTCATGGCGGCAGTAAGATAAGAATATACCTAGAGCACGCTGTATCTACCCATGGTACCAGTCGGGTTCCGCATTTCGGCCTGCAAGGCGGCGGCGGAGGCTTCAATGAGCAGTCTCTTAATTTCACGTACCGCTTGCTCCACCTGTATAAAATACGATAAGTTTGGTAATAGCATAGACGTAAAAGATGTTCCCTTCACCTTGTATTCTTCATTTGACTCGACGAGCAAATGTAGTTTTGGTGGAGCGTCAGGCCCAGGCTCTTTTCCGGGATCATAGTAGATACCTGCAAAAGTTTGATTAGTCAGTGTCCAAGGAAAGGGGACAACAAGGTGTAACCTTTGTTAGTTACTGAGGCACCAGTCATGTCGATGAGCTGGACCATAGTCTCCTTATTCGTGACACGCCAACGAGCCTTCTGAGGATAGTCATTGATAGGAATGATCGCATGGAAGTCAGTTGAGTCAGGATTCGCCTTTCTACCTGTCAGGCCCATTTCGTCAGCCTGCAGCTGCGATTGCAAGACGAGTTTCGAAGCCCGAAGTTGCGCGTTGAGCTTCGCAACAACACTCAACGCTTGCTTATGTGCGGCAGTATCCTTTCCAGCACGAGCTGCTGCCTCTTCTGCTGCCTTCATTTGACTCTTCAAACGCTCTTCCTCCTTTTCATAGGTCAATTTACGAGCAGCAGCAATGGCACCACCCATGCCAATTAGTCCCTTTGAGGTGTCGGGTGCAGGACCACGTCTGATTTCAACTTTGAAATTGCCGAAGGTCATGTCATCGCCAGCAGCAGTGGCTTTGACAGCAGCTTCCTCTGTAGCAGTGACCTTCTCTTCTTCTCCAGTAGGCTCACCGTATGCCTTGCGCTCAGCTTTCTCTTTGGCATCACGTTCCTTATCAAGCCTGTCGAGACCCTTGCCACCGAATCCCGAGCCAGCCACCTGCGCCTTGCCAGATTTAACTTTTTCCAAAAATCCTGAAAAACAGACCTAAAGTAAGTGTTCCAGTCACATCAGGGGAGTTACACACCATTTGCAAGTTCCTCTAACTCCTTCGGGACGCCTGCATTACTGGCTTTAAGAGCGCGATAGATATCGACCGAATACCTCTCCTGTTCTGGCGTAATAAAGGTTACGCAGGTCCCCTTGTTGCCCGCTCGTCCCGTTCGACCAGCACGGTGAACGTAGTCTTCCATATGGTTGGGAGCATCATGATTAATTACGAGTTTGAGTTGTTTGACATCCAAACCGCGGGCGGCAACAGAAGTGGCAATGACAATCGGGACCACTCCCGACTTGAAGTCTGCAATCGTCTGATCTCTATCGACTTGGTCCTTGCCACCATGAAGGGACATGCATAAGTATCCTTTCCGCATGAGCTCGCGCAAAAGATTGTCGGCACCTTCTTGACGATCCACAAATACTAATGTTCGACATTCTGGATCCTCGTAGTACATTTGGCCCAGGATCTCTAAAAGCCGAGTAAATTTCGTTTCTTCCGCGCGAACCTCGACAATCTGATCAATTTCTGCTGCGACAACAGACCGCCCGCCAACCGTTATCTCAAGAGGTTTATGCAGGATCTTTCTCGCTAAAGCGTCCATTTGTTTCGGAAATGTAGCGGAGAACAGAACAGTCTGCCTGTCAGGCCTAATGTTATTGACAATTTTCATTACTTGCGGTTCGAATCCCATGTCAAACATACGGTCAGCTTCGTCCAAAACCACGTATGTGACTCTCTTGAGATTTGTGACGCGCCCAGAGTTTGCCGTCAAGAGGTCGATCATGCGACCTGGAGTACAGACAATGATTTCTGCCCCTTTCTTCAACTCAGCGATCTGGTCCTTGATAGGCGACCCTCCATAGGCACAAACAGCCTGTCAAAAAAAGAATTCAGAATAAAAATTTAAAGTTCAGGATTCATGAAAACTGATTACCCTCAAATTCAAAACCTTCAAGAAGGGTTTGCAATCTTTGTGAATTTGTACCGCCAACTCACGAGTAGGCGTCATTACAACCGCAATGGGTCCCTCCATCTGTTCTAAAGGGCGTTGGTCTTTTATATGACGAAACAAAGGGAGCAAGAAGGCAATGGTTTTGCCAGAGCCAGTCTTCGCCACACCAATCACATCACGGCCGGACATAATGGCTGGGATAGCTTGTGCCTGGATAGATGTGGGTGCGACATAATTCAACCGCTTAATGACTTCGGGACTGAAAAATGTTAGAAATGAAATGAGACGACGAGCTGAAAAATCATACCAGCTAGCAGGAAGACCAAAGTGACTCCACTTCGTGATCGGCCTTGGGCAGTCAATACCACGAATTTTGATACCATCTAACTCCAGCCGTAGCAAATCTGCCTCGGCGTCCGTCATGGAGGCAATGTCCGGTGGAGGGTTGTAAAATTCTTTGCGAAAAGGTTCATACTTTATGCGCGAATGGTCAACAGTCGCAATCTCCTTCTTTTTCGCTTTCCTCGCAGCGAGAGCCAGGATTTCCTCTGGGTTGAGGTCGGTGGCATCCAATTCGTCTACAACAACATTTTCATCCTCATCATCGCCTCCTTCTTCTACCATCCGCTCGTCCAGCCGTATTCGCGCCTTTCCACCATTTGTGCCGGCCATCTTCTTCAGGTCCTCCATATTCACCTTCTTGACTTCTTCTTTCACCCCAGACATGAAAGCATCTAAAGGGTCGGCTTCTTCATCTTCATCTACATCCATAGTATCATCTCCTTTCTCCTTCAGTGCTTGATCCATCCGGTTAGCTTCTTCTTCTTCTTCTTCATCTACTTCCAGATCCCCTACACCAGCTACGTCTTCAGACATCGACATGTCAACAGCAGGCATATCCCCTAGTTTCTCCAACTTCCGCTTTGATTCAACAGAATCGTCGAGGGATGCACCAACACCCTTTCCAGCATTGGCAAATTCTGGTTTAATTGGTAACCCTTTCAGCCCGAGTCCTCCAAGAGCTGAACGATTCAATTGTCCAGGCTGTTTTGAAGTCACGACAGAAGGTGGAGCTGTAGGTGGATCAAGCGATGTGAAATCATCAAATACTACGACAAAACAAATAACGCACCTGGAGCAGATTTACCGGCCAACGCCATTGCCTTCGCTTTCGCCTCATCAAGGGCTTTTTTCGCCTCCCGCTCCTTCTTCCAGACTTCCAGCTTAGCTAGCTTGGCCTTTCTTTTGTCATCTTCTGGAGGAGGTGTTGGTGTATTCTCAACGGGGGGTGGTGCAGGTCGAGGTGGGCTAGGTGGCCGTCTCTCGCGCGAACGAGAACGTCTACGCTCGTCACGATAGGAATCCCTCCTCCTGTCGTCCCTATACCTTTCGTCTCTATAACGATCCCTGTCTCTATCCCTGTACCTGTCCTTGTCCCTCTCACGGTTCCGATCCCATTCGTCGTCGTATCGCGAACGTCCATTTTTCTGACTGTTACGCCTTGTTGGCGAAGGAGACCGGGTTGAACGATGATAAGGTCTTACCCTTTTGTTCGATGTATCAGGTGAGAACGACCTGTCTCTGCGAGCCATAGAATTCGAGGAAATGTGGTCAAAGGAAAAGGCACAAACCTCTGATTGTCACAACTGTATTTGCTGATGTTTACAGAGCTTACGATTGCTGCATATACTGTACTCTACTTTTTACATCCATCATTGCTCATGACGAACGATATACTTGACCCGTCAGCGCTTATGGCTGTGATGCCTCTTCTTCTTCCCAGCGAAGACAAAACTTTAAACTCACCGCAAGATGGCATTGCTGCACTTCTCCACACTGCTTTGGTTGCACTCTCTTTCAGGTTGACTGGCATGGGTGAATCATCAACTCCACTTATTTCTGAATCGAATAGTGTTCTTCCTACCGGTTGGAACAAACATGGCCCTGCGTATTACAGCTTCATATATAAACACGATCAGAGCAGCCTTGACTTTCTGATCAAGTTATGCAAGTTAGGGACGAGCACTGTGATCAATGCAATTGCTCTACAGGTCAGCCAACTTTTTGACATCAGCAGCAGCATTCCTATGTTTCATTTAGAGTGAGAAGCCTGTCAGCCTTGATATCTCCACCGATGCTTTCACGTCTGCTTCTTTTTACCCCAAAACTATCGATACGATCACCAAACAACCTCTGGTTCATGGGTTCATTTCTTCCAATCGCATCTCCGACCTGATATCCCAATTCAAATTGAAAATTATTGCCAAGTTAATACCAGGTCTCCAGAAAGATGGCTACACTGAGTCTGCAGAGCCGAACGCGCAGTCCAGCAGTCGTCCACATGAACCAGCAACAGGGCTACCTCAACCCAGTCCACCACGGAGGGATTCCTACCGGCAGCCCATAATTCCTCGTAACCCTCATGAGATAGGAAGAAGAGATCTCGATCCTTTCCCCGTTAATCCTTTTGCACCTCCTTCGTTATTCCCACCCGATGCAGGCGACGGTATGTTCGTTGGACCTACGCATCCTATGTTCAATACAAGAAGGGGTCTTACTGCTCCCGGTCGTGGTCCATGGGGAGGTGATGGGTATCTTCCTCCATTGGGCGCTCCTCCTGGCGCTAGATTTGACCCAATTGCACCTGAGCCTGGCCCTCTTGGGGTAGGTGGACGAAGGTTGTTGCATCGACATGGCGGTCCGGATAACGATGAATTCATGCCGCCTGGAATGGTAAGTTTTACTCTTTTAGACGTCGAGATGCGCTTCATCTGATGAAATAGGGCGATTCATTTATGTAATTGCTTCCTTCTAGTTTTGTTAACCCGCAATTTTGTATGTACTTATACATCATTTAAAAAATCTTCGTGCGTTTTTATTCTGGCACTTGTCGTGTAGCTTTTATGTAAGAATAATTACTCTTGGGACTTGTGCAATGAGAATTACCTATTATTGCCTGAAAGGGAATGTGAGTCTGATTAGATGAAGAAACAATTATGTAAAAATCGACTACTTCAACATATTCAAGGTATTCAAACACCTACAAGATTTAAATGAAGAATTCATCTGCCACACCCATTTCGCCCATTCGCCGTAAGACGGCACACCCTACAATTTCACTTCCTGGCTTTCGGCCAGCTCCTAAACCCAACAACAGACCTATATCCCAAATGACGGTTCGAGAACTACAAGATAGGTTCAACCTCAACTCAAGGATTCTAGCCTCCCCGTGCGTGCTAATTGGTGCCCTCCCCATTCCAACGGCATCTGATTACTGTCGCTTATCCTTTTCTCTCTCGAGCAACAGTGATGCAACGGCTTCATCCTATGCACAAAGGGTGACAGCCGAACAAGCTGCTGTAGAATCCCGATTGATTGAACTCCATGGAATGGAAACCATCAACACAAGTTTGCGAAAAGCCACCCTGAGAGGAGATGGTGATATGGTCATTGACGTCCCAATAGAACCTCCAACGAGTAGAACACTTGAGGCAAAGCGAAAGGCTCTCGCTCAGTTTGTATGCCATGACGATGATCATTGATCTAGTTAAAGATAATCCATTCTTTCCTGTAGGGAACGAATGCTACTTCCGGAGCGAGTACCATAGGCGTGGCAGAAGCTATGGAATTAGAACGAGCCGCGTTTCTACGGGATAAAGAACGACATCAGCGTCTAGAAGACAAGAAGCAGAAACGCATGGCCGCAACAGCCAGCGAGCAGTTTCTGACAAGAGAAGAAAGGGAAGCAAAGATATGGGCTTTTATGTGGGCTGTGTAACATTATTCACGTTCCGTTGAATTCATGAAAGTGTTCCTCTAGGAATCATAAACCATCAGAATCGGATCTGGAAGATGACGACGAAGAGTGTTCAGACGATGAAGATCCGTCAAATTGGTTTGAGGATGATCAAGACGACGGACGCAAAGGACAGGACATTGTCGAACCGGATGAGGATTTCTCTGAAATTATCCGTGTTGATGCGAGTAGAGTTCAATACAGCACGTTCTATGACCCTCGCGATGATGGTGATTAATCGTGTCCATTATATTAATAAACATGTAGTGCAATCCACGGAGCGATGCCAAAAAGTGAAAAAAAAAATCCCTCTAGCGGGCGTGTACAGGACAACTCTTGCCACGCTGAAGCCACGAACCGAGACACACTGCAATGTCAAGATGAGTAAGACAATATTGGACATGTTCAGAACACACCATTATGGAAACTACAAAAGCAACTGAGGCGAGCGACAGTCGAACCTATTCGCGATACATATCAGCAATGAGGCAGCCTAGAATTTAGTTCTTGACCTTTCACAAATTCTTCTAAACAGATGACACCTGCAAAGGGAGTATTAGAATTGGATTCAGATAAAGTCATGGTGACATACATTCAACACCAATCAATGCACTTTCGGCTGGAAGTCGATAGACAAGATATTTGCCTGCTTGCGGCATTTCCGAACTTCCTTCGAGACAACTTTTCACATGAGCCTCCTGAGAGGCAGCATCGCCAACTTCATCAAGGTTTTGATTGCACACAGGGCAACTGGAGAGGTCAGCACCACTTCACTTCATATTACGACAAGACGCACTCTGCCAAGTCACTTAGTTGAGAGCTCGACTGTCTACGAGTCAAAGATCCTGGGATCGTCAAGCGCTCCTGATCCACAACAATTCGCTCCATAGCGCCGGTGCGATGCAATCTGCTGGGAATGTTGTTCGCAACTTCTTCGTAGCAAGACTGGCAGACGCGGAAGACGGTTGTCGGCAGCAAAACCTCACTCGATAGAGGACCACGAATAACCTCTACTGGGTCAAGCAATGTGCGATATGACGAACATCGGTCACAGAAGATCCGCCCGCACTTACGGCAGTGCTATATCTTGTGAGATTTCGTAATATTTCATAGATAGAAATATTACTTACATGCTAGATAGAACACAGGAAAGAGCATCAAATCAAGAAAGCAGGTTAATCAGATAAAAACATACCCTTCGAATCAAGAAGTTAAATCTACGGTTGCAATCCCGGCACTGATACACAGCATCGTCTCTTTCCCATTCAGCATGCAGTTGGCGGGGAATTGGCGTCCACTGAGATGCCAGCATTTTTTGCGGTGTTTCACGTGTAGGTACACGGAACTCAGGTGATTGGGTTAGTTGGGGAGTAAGATCGGCCAGAATGGAAGTGGTTAAAGGTCGATTGGAGTAATCATCCGAGGCTGAAGTTCTGGACGACGTTCTGGCTTCGGAAATGGGAGTCTGAGGGTAGAAGAATTCTTCTGAATCGTCGTCATCGTCGTCATCACCCCCATCATGATCATGACAGGCTTCTGGCAGAACCGTTAGTTACCTTGCGGTATCTCGGATGTTGACTTACCACTGGTAGATATCAGTAGGCCTTCAACGCCAGCCGATAAACGACAACGTTCCAGCTGTCGACCGTACGCATTAAGCAAAACTTCTGCTTGAATTTTACGATCCGCATCGTCATCTCCTGCAAAAATATGACCATGGGTGCGTGTTCACATATCAAATACATACGAAGAATTCCTTGTTTCAATTCTGAAATGGCACGCACTAATTTTCCTACAACTCGGCGAGTTTCAATGGCAGAAAGAGAGGATCCGCTCGCGTCGACGTCATGCGTTCCGTTATCTACCAAGTATCTTGCTCTAGCGACGTAATCTCGAACAGGAGAAGGGAGCACCGCAATCAACTCCTGCCCGTCATCCATGTCTGGAGTGTCAGAACTATTGGATTCGTATGGAATAAGAGATCCATCCGACTTGAGATAATACAATGCACCGTCTGGCTCAAGGAATGGCAAAGGTGCAATGTCTAGCCTACGGCGCATGATTCGAACCCAACGTCGCCTGCGAACCCACATCGGTTGAGACGACTTGGGATGAGGAGACGACAATAAAGGATTGCTCAAGGTGGAACTACCAATCCCGGCGGGAATGATGATATTGCTGGTCACTAACCTCTCCAGCTGGGGATGCATTTCTGATGTCCATTTATCTTCAGGCTCGTCGAAGGAAGGTGCATACTGCCATCCTTCCAGGGCATCTACGGCCGGATGTGTGACGTCCAAAGTCCAGTCTGACCTACAGAAAATTCAGTTATAGTGATTGGGTGACCAAAAAAAAATAGTTAATAATACAGCCAAAAATGACTTCTTTCCACAGATTCAAGAGCAGCCTGCGATGGGGTCACTGGGAGAGGGAGCACCCACGGAGCACTCTTAAGAGGAAGTTGTATTCCGCTGCGCCATGCTGGAAGGAACTCGGTTCTGTTGCCTTCAGTTGGCATCGGGTGTTTCAACTCGAAAGGAGCCCGGCGACCCTGTTTGCCCAAACCTGCGGGGGAAAATTTGGGACTTCCACCAGAGATGGCAACCGTCTTCAAACGCGTGTCGAGACGCTGGTTCTCGTATATAACCAGAGGAATGGTTGTGTGGACGAGAAACGGATTGTATGGCGTTTGTGCACCACGCCATCGCTCAGCTTCAGCTTGTTGCAAGATCTACCTTTCATTATAAGTGGGGAACAAGATGGAACAATGTATACAAACTTCGCATATCCAAATTTCAAAGACAGCTGCAGCGACATCAAATGCTGTTTCACCCCATTTATTTCGAATGACCGGATTAGCTGCTTGTTTCGTAAGCAGGTACAAAACAACTGGAAGATGCCCTTTCGAAGCAGCATTCACTGGCAAACATTGAAACTTATTTACTAGCCTTTGAAATGAAATAAGCTCACTGAGAGGTGTCCACCCATCCTTACTGTGAACATCAACACCGCGAACACCATCAATTATCGCAGCTGCGCCACTCTTCTCACACATCCAACGTACAATGTCGAGATAACCCTGGAATTGCCAGGTGAGTTAATGCATAGAATTCGACGCGTCCATACCTTCGAGCATGCATTATGTAATGCCGTCCATCCATCCGCATCGCGTGCATTAACATCCGACTTGTCTGGAAGGAGGAATTGAAGTATTGACATATGGCCATTGAAAGCTGCTTTATGCAAGGCCGTCTGTTTGTACCCTCAAGATTTCTTCAAATAACGATCGCAGAACAAAACGTACTTCGCCTTCCCTATCTTCTAAATCGGGCATGGCACCGCACTCAGCAATTACTACATTAAATAACTGGTGTCAGTTGAGATACTTTGGAGCGATGAAGATGCTCACACCAAACGACAAGATCATGATGTCCCCTACTTGCAGCGACATGGAGCACAGTAAATCCACTCCGAATAGAGGCGTGGTTGGCCAAAGTAAATGGCTCAACTTCACCACTCTCAAGTGCGGTTATAAATAATCGCTTCAAAAAAGGCAGATCACCTGAAGAGGCAGCAGCGTAGAGAGACTCCAGTTGGGCTGGAGACGGACTTTGACGAGAATGTGAAGCAAGAATGATATCCGCAGAAATTTCAGGATAGACGAATTCTTCATCATCGTCCGATGTATCGGTATTAGTCCCAAAAAGTTGCACACATACTCCCTCGTTGCAATTCTGAACGAGAGATTTATTATTAAAAGATTCACTCGTTTCTGAAGGCCTTAAGAAGAACCTCAGCACATGATACCGTGTGCAGTGGCTTGTTACTTACCCGATATCCTTCATGCTGACTTGGCGGAACGAAAAATAAGTTGGGATTACTACGTGACTGTCACAATATTATAGTCCCTTCTGTTATGTTGACCCGGTTTTTTAATCCACGACATCTTATACCTAGAGTCTCAATGGCTACATCTGCAGGACAAGACAGGAGTAAACTCATACCATTTTCGTCTCGTTTGAAGGAGGGAAGAGCACTTGTACTTGATGTATGGTCGATCTTCAGGTGTGTTCACGCAGACTTCTTGTAAAAGATTTCGCCTCATTGATTGACCCCAGTCCAGCAAATCTGGCTCCTGATTGCATCAACCTTGGTCAGGGCTACATGAATTTTTCACCTCCAAAATGGGTTACAACAGCAGCTGGAGAGGCCCTACAAGTAGTGGGAGCCAATCATTACTCACACCCGAAGGGGCGCATTCGCCTTCGAGAGGCAATTAAATCTTTTTATGGGCCACTTTTCAACAGAAACTTGGATGTAGAATCCGAAATTTTGGTAACAAGTGGTGCAAATGAAGGTTTGTCATCGTTGGATATCTTTCTGTCGAATTAACATTACAATCTATAGGTCAATATTCCGTCTTCACTGCTTTTCTGGAACAAGGCGATGAAGTCATCATGTTTGAACCCTTTTTTGACCAATACCTACCATCCGTCACGTTTAATGGTGGAAAGCCAGTATACATTCCACTTCATCCACCCAGACCATCAGTAAAAAAGCCTACGAGCAATGATTGGACGATAGATATCGACGAAGTTCGGTAAATCGTGTAATTGTGTTCTGTTAAATGATACTAATGGAAATAGGAGGGCAATTACACCACGAACAAAGATCATTATTGTAAATACACCTCATAACCCAATTGGAAAAGTTTTCACGAGGCCTGAATTGGAAGCAATTGCCACCATTGCCGAGGAATTCAACCTCCTTGTCATGTCCGATGAAGTCGTATGTCTTCAACGTTTTCGAAGGAAGGTGGCTCACAATTCTACCAGTATGACTGCTTAGTATTCGATGGGAAAGAGCACGTACGCATCGCAAACCTCCCTGGCATGTGGGATCGCACCGTAACAGTCGGGTCAGCAGGAAGTAAATCTTTTCCGTTTTTGCCCTAGTCTCTCATTAGTGTTTCATCTGTATAGAGGCCTTTGCTGCAACCGGTTGGCGAGTTGGATGGCTCATTGGCCCGAAGTCCATCATCCAACCAACCTTGGCTGCCTCCACTCGCATCGTCTTCTGCACCAATTCACCCTTGCAGGAGGCTGCGGCTTCTGGACTGGAACAAGCCAAAACACAGAAGTTCTTCGAAAACCAACTCGGGGAATATGCAGAACGACGTGCAGTGCTGTGCGAGGCTTTTGATCGGCTCGGGCTCAAATATTCCCTCCCTGAAGGGACCTACTTTGTTCTTTTGGTAACAACCATCCAGATTAAATTTTTGCGCCATAGTGCTCATTAATTCCAGGATATTTCCAGGGTCAAAATTCCAAAGGACTATTCATTCCCGGATACCGTTCTGGACCGAGGAAGAGACTTCCGGTCAGCTCCACAGACAGTCTGCGGCCACTCTGCTTGTTTATTTAATATATATTTTTCAGCGTTTGTTGGTTCATGGCCAATGAGATAGGAGTGTCTGCTATTCCTGTCAGCGAGGTACTATTTAACAACCTCATTTGTATCGTTTTCTTAATAACATCTTTAGTTTTATTGTGAAGAACACGCTGGCATTGGCGAGGCTTATGCGAGATTCGCCTTTTGTAAAGATGTAGAAACGCTACGAAAAGCAGCGGAACGTCTGCAAAGGCTCAAGGAATTCTTAGATTAAGTACATATCGCCACTTTGTAGAAGATATGCGGTTAGGCTCCATCCCTTGTGGTTGTTAAGTTGTCAATGAGTTTGTCTACCAAAATGGAGAGGTTCTCCTCTAATTTATGCGACGTGAAACTGTAATAGGATGGATTCCCATTCAGTCGTTGAGCGAGAAAGGTAAATGAAAGTATATCCATGATTCTTCCTTGATCGAGATGATACGCAAAGAATGAATTGGTCCAATCCCGCAACGTATGACTTTCATGCAGCTGTGACTCTAGGGGCAGTCCTCCGTCTAGAAATCTTGAATATGTTTCAAGGGTCTCTGACTGAGAGAAGAGGTGAAAATGACCATGGCCGGACTGTTGTATCGCGCGGCTCTGCATTCGAACAAGATCGGGCAGAGTGTAATCTTTGATCTGCCTAGCCACGCCTCGGCCTTCCATCTGCACATACTGAGTACCCATTACAATGACGACTGAGGCCCTAACTGGTACACTCCAACAAGAATCCTTTGGGACAACGAGGACACGCAGGATACCTTCGGCGAACATCTCTAGCATCAAGGTGCGATCTTGTTTGTCTAATCCAGGATGAAAAAAACCGACGCCTTTCACCGCAAATTCTACCAACGAGGTGTCCCGAAATCTATTAGCATAATCATTGAGCACATCGTTTGAGACCACCTCGTGCACGTAACCTCGGGCGGTCTCGAGTTCCAGCGTACATTGAGTGATGATGTCTTGTGCTATTGAACGAGACTGACTTCGTGAAGGTACAAAGATGAGCACAGAACTACCAGGACCAGCCTTGTGTATGGCTCTATGTGCTGGTTTAACCATGGCCTTCAAGAGGGATGCTGAGTAAGGGATGGAGAAGGTTTGGTGCAATGTTGTTAAGGACTGGTCGCGATCCTTCGGACGAAATGATGTTACTCCTAAATTTCCAACACCCAGCCACTTTCCTAAATCACTAGGATCATTCAAAGAGGCAGAGATATAAACAAATCGCGTTTCAGACGATTGTGTTGCTAAACGAAGCAGAGAAAGAGCAAGCTCATAGGCGGGGTCTAATTGTTCCAGACCCTCACAGACGACTAGGCGAAGATCAAGAACATCTGGAAGTCGGGTAGTAAAAGCTTGAAGGAGAATCCTGGCAGATACGACTCGTATTATACGCGACGGTGATCGAGAGAATATCTGATTTTTGTCACTTATGTTTTGCACAGGAATGCCAGAGATGTGCGAGGCGTGGCGTAAATCGGCCAACGTTTCAAGAGCTGCGGTCTTGTTTGGTGCAACAATCATAACCCAAGCCCGTGTCACTTGCAGAAGACTCCACCTATGAAGTATGGTTTAAGAACGCTATGAAACTCTAACACGATAACCTACCAAACTGCCATCTGAGCAAGAACAGATTTACCGCTTCCTGCGGGAGCACACAACAAGGAGTTATGCTTGGCGCAAACCACGTTCCAAAAAGCCTGTGTTTGTAAAGTATTGAGAGATTGGATTTGCGGCAAAAATAGGTTCTTGAAGAGAGCGGGTCCTTTGATGTCACTGATGGCCAAAAATGGAACGCTGACGACCTTGGTATTGGGCTGTGGCTTAACGGGCATCAGGAGAACATCAAGCGATACCGCAATTGCAGTTTCAGAACCGATCCAGCGGTCAGAGATTGCCTTGATAGTTACGAAGCCAGGCGGTTCGACTTTAGGCGCGAGAATAAAGAAGTCGACCATAACGATGTCCGTATCTCTGTGGAACATCACATGTGCGAGTTGAAGGATGTGCAAGCTATGCTCATCTTCAACCCAAACCCAGAACGGTTCACTCCCTGAGTGTATCTTCGTATTCCATTCGAACGCTCGAATCAGTTTCACCGAAATTTTGAGGACGTCCCATGCGACAGGTTGCACGATGTAAGCCATCTGGAGAAAGGGGAATTGCTTCGAGAGATTAACGATTGCCCGGCCGTGCGCTTCATTTAAATGAATCAATTTTCCCAACTCCGCAGCGTCTGAGTCGGCCAGCTGGGAAATTGGCAGGTCGTCTGCCCATCGTTCAAGTGCAAGTAACGTTTCTGGTTTCAGGCTGAATTGCCGCAAAGGGTGTTCATATGGCCACAGTCGGGTCTCGATTGCCTTCCCGACGTTTATCAGTGTCGCCGTGACGTTGGCCCACTTTTTACTCATAACAATCTCCGTTGTTGCCCTAACAATCCGTCCAGCATTTTGGGCAACGTATGCCATATCAGACACCAGGGCAAAGTCATCGACTACTTCCCTAGATATGTAACCTTGCAGTAAAATGTTGACTTTCCCTTGAGTAGTATCCGTGCCTCCCTATAAATAATCAATGAAAGAGATTCCACAACATGTGGATATTTACCTTGACTTCACAAGGGACACGGTCCATAATTCCTTCCAACTCCGTAATCTCGGATTCGCGAACCTGGACCTGGTCAAACTAAGATGGTCTATTAGGCAGAGTTGAGTAGCTTTAATGTGATGGTTATCTTACTTCTACGCTTTTGCTAATCATAGCCAGGACGTCTGCTTCTGACATTTTGGGTACCAATGACTCATTGAAAATCTCGATGGATTTATAACGAATGTAGTACTTTGCGGCAATCCTCCCAACGTCCGTAATCTGGAATTGGCCATCCTGAGCGTCATACGTTATCATTCGTGCATTGGCGAGCTTTTGTGCTGCAAATGCAATTAACTCATTCCGTTTGCCACCTAGATAAGGGTCGTCTGAAAGCATTCCCATTGGTATGCCTTCCACAGTGATTCAGGTTCAGTCACTCGACCAAATCTCACAACTCACCATAGACAAAGGGATTCATTCGCATCCTTACAAATAAGTAGGTGTAGCCTAACCATTGCACAGCATCTCGGGCATTTGACACGGTACCCAAGGCAATCTCAGCATTCAAGGAGTCTGCCATGCCGGCTTGAAATCTGGAGAGTGGGATGAATACAAGGCAAGAAAAGACGCAGCTGGAAAGCATCATACTGTGATTCAATTGGTACCTGGAAACAACAGTCAATCCCGTCAGTCCTGGATAGAGATAAAGGATGATACCGAAGACGTGACCGCATCAAGGTAATGAGTGAGTTTGTCTTCTGTGGTGCAGATGTAACCTTCTCCACTCGCTTCCATTCCTGGTCGCCCCGCCCGACCAAAGATTTGGAGGACATCCAATACAGAAAGGTCGATGAATTTTCCTCTGGCGGTGTCATACACTTGTGTACCTTTAATAATGACTGAAGAAGTGCATTTGATTGAAATCTAGAAAGTGAAGAGCGGATCTAACCTGCATGCGCGGGCAAATTCACACCCCAAGCGAGTGTTGCTGTACAACAAAGAACCTATCAAAGTGGTGAACTTTTGCAGATTACCGCTCCTCAAACACTGACTTTGATGACCTTTTCAGAGAACAACTTTTCTGTTAAACTTCTGTCCGAACGAAGCATGCCAGCGTGGTGGATACCGAAGCCGGTGTCAAATAGTTGCCTCATTTCTTTATTTCGCGATTCGCCAATCTTCTGACGGAAGAAATAAAACTGAGGGTGATCATCGCAACTGAAGTATTCGGTATTTCCTTCCAGGATAGATGCCTCGCGCAAAGTCATTGCAGTTTTCACTGTTTCTCTGCGCGAATGCACAAAAACCATGACTTGATGACCCTGCATCACAAGTTCTGATACTTTCTGGAAAGTAACTGCATCAAAATTCTTGCGAGATTGCACACTATTGGGTTTTCCCCGGATCCCCAGGAAATGCTGCGTGAGTGGTATTGGTCTGAAGGACGAATCAAAATAGAAGAGTCCTTTTTGCCTCGAAACACTGGAATCAAACTGTCAGTTTCGTCCTCGAAGTATTTGCGTAAGGCCAAGTACCAAAGAAAGTCGGCGACGTCGCAGTAATTTGGGAGCGTTGCACTCAACCCAACGATCCGTATCATCGATTGACTGGACTCTACCTTAATAACACAGTGAAAAAAAATTCTTAAAGCGTCTTGAGAGAAACAATACCTGTCTTAGAGTTCTCGCGACAATAGTTTCTATGACCGCTCCGCGCTCTTCGTTCAGTAAATGCACTTCGTCAATAATTAATAGTTTTATACTCTATGTCCACAAGTCATAAGCAATCAATGAAATTGGAAATATGCGACTAACAAATGCGATATCCCCTTCACCTGTCGGCTTTCTCGTCACAACATCCCACTTCTCAGGTGTCGTGACAATAATCTGCGTTTGTGCAATTTCTACCTTCGTAAGTTGCATATCACCTGCAATTCCTATGTGAGCAAAGCAGTACGTCGAGGTTAACACTCACCAGTCAACTCTCGTACATCTATCGAAAGCCATTGAAGACGTTTACGGAGTTTGCGAACGATTTCCGCAGCCAATGCCTTCATTGGTGCACTGGAAGCATTTCAGCGTGATGGCTGAGATGACAGCATAATAAACTTACACGTAGATTACTTTGAACGCACTTTTGTCAATGCTGTCACGAATGTATAAAGGTTTGGGAACTCGATCTGGACCCTGCCTGTGCTCATTGATAACGCGGAGGATGGTCATGACAGCCACTTCAGTTTTCCCCTGAAATCTGTCAACCCAGATCGGCTGACTATTTCAAAGAACGCACTGCACCAGTCGGAGCTATTCACCTTGGATGAGAATCCTTGAAAGGGAAAAGAATACACCTACCGCATATAAGCAAGTTTTCGTTTGATCTATAGGCCGTCGGGAAGACAATTGATTGCACTCGATTGAAGGTCGTATATCCCTTGTTGTATCATGAGCCACCATCAAGAACGAGGGTTTGGTCTTACTGAGAAGCTTCCTCTAACAATCTCGTCGAGTTCCGCAATAGGTTTCTGTCGCTCTGTCGACCTTGTGGGTGTTTGCGTGGCTGGGGGAACAATAACTTCTTCGTAGTCCTGAACAAAACGATGTTGACATAAGTGATGAATCGTGAATCACGCCGGTACTTACGTCGTATGTATTTCTCACTGTACCAATGGGCAGCAAATATTTCCCCCCAGATGGCAACATCAATTCTTGTCCTCCGTTGCTCGATGAATACACATGCGGAAGGATTTCTGGATCCGAAGCCTGCAATGAAATTAGAAAAAGACCTCGCCTAATAGTAAGACAGAAGTGCCCACAGCTGACCATCTTACAACTGGTCGAGCTGCATTAGCATCGAGTTGCTCTTGGAGTTGTCGACGGATATTTTCCTCGGAAAACGAATGTACTTGTACTTCTATCAGGAAGAACATCAGACTCTGAACGACTTGCCGGTGAGTTCAACACACGTTCCATGTGTAAATGTTCCGCACTTTGGTCGGAATTTGTTACCATTTGGTTTTGACGAAGCTGTCCCTCCAGTGTCAGTCTGTCAGATATGTGCAGACTTCTTAAAAAATAGGCTTAATGCACCTCTGCATTGATCGTAGCCCGATCAGCGAGAACATTCATGATGAGCTCGAGATCATCAAAACCAAGTAGCTCAGTCATCTCACTCGAAATTTCGTCGTTCGTTCGTTTGGAGGATAAGATACTAAGCAAAGGCTGCACGAGATTTTGTGAAACACCTTTCCTAGGGGTGCGTGAGTTATGGCATGTTCGTAAAATGGTCATACACGTACTTAAGAAGAGAAAGGACGACGGTATTTGCTTTCAGATTAGATGAGAAAAGATTTAGCACAGAATCGCGCCATATCTCCTCTTCAAAAGGTTCATTCCCTTTGCCAGGCGACCTTGCTTTCTCGTCGATTCCAGTAAGATGATCGATACTGTATTCCGGGTCAAGAATCAACAAAGATTTCAATCGTAATTTGGCAGCGTACCCCGTCCATTGGTTTAGAGGGCTCTCACTCCGAGCAGACTCTGATGCTGAAAAAAGATCATCGATATGCTTCAGTAACGATGTCATTTTCAAGTGTAGAACTGTCGATGGAGCGTAAACAAAAGTTACATAACCCCAAATTCAAGATCAGTTTTAAATCCAACCTCCAAATTCATAGTAAGAAGTAGAATTGAAAGATACTTATTATTTGATTATGTTGATGCTTCCAACAATAAATACTTCATTACTTCACGACGTGCTGTTAGTGTTGTCTTTACATACGACATTGCCATTTTGTTTATTTATTCCAAGCCTTGCAAGCACATCACGAACGTCTCCAGTTGCGTAAGGCGTGGAACGATTCTTAGCTCGTGACCTAGACCTGGTTCGAGTCAATCTGAGAGCAACTTCACCTGCGATGACAGAGGATGTATGGTCGAGTGTAGAAACAGATGGTGGTCGGACGAGATTCGGGTTCGACATACTACTTCGCCCTTCCAGGGCTTCACGGAGGTCTGTGACACCAAGCCCCCGCGTAGACCGGGCCAAGCTTTGTAAAGAAATATTCTCAATACGCATGAGCGCCGGAGAAATCTTGAGAAGCGGAGACGTGTTATCTGCACGGAAGGTGGATTCAAAACCTAGAGAATTGGCAACTGGAATACACTGTCAGGATTGGTAACATTATGGTAAAGCGAAGGCCACCCACAATCTTTCAGAGCCAATTGTGGGGTCCATGTCTTGGAAAAGTGTCGCAGAATTCCTTCGTAATCCAGTCCAAGAGCATATTGTACATTTTGGGAGGATGCCAATAGGTTAACAGCATCTCCTGTCTTCAGTTGCAACGAGGGTAGACAATCAGCCTTTGGCAGAACAGTCAAGGAGGTGATGGTCTACAAGGACAGACAATTTGAATTCCACAAATCTCGCAAGAAAATGGATTCACAAACCTGTTCCGCAAGAGTTACAAGCTGTGTAACATTCCAAACTTGACCAATGGTAGACCAGACATGCAAAATGACTGTTTTCATGGCTATGAGACGATGGTCAAGAGGTGAATCCCCCAAATCAAGTTGCAAAGCCGCGTCAAGTGCAACTAACATAGGAACTCCAGTGATCAAACCACGCATGGGTAGTTGCACTTGAATGACACAGAGGATCTTCAGGAGTGACGCGTAATCTTCCTCCGTTGCCTGTACATTGCCCGCATGCTGGGGGGTTGTAGCGACCAATTTTGAGAGCAGCATTTGTTTCAGAGTTTTGGGTTCACAAGGCCGGCAGTTGCTTTCTTCATCATCTGGGCTCGCACTATCAGCTACGCCATCGTCAGTCTGCTGAATGTCGGCATTTCCGGTCGTTGGTCGCGTGATTGAAGGATCTGTTAGGCCAAGTAACGTAGATGTGACGAGGATATAGATGTAAGCATGTGTAGCATTTAAAAATCTGGTTGCTGCATCACCAACTCGAGAAAAGGTGTACAAGACTTGCCGGAAAGAATTTCCAGCAAGCCGTCGTAAATGGGCCTTTCCATCAGTGTCGGTGCTTTCTCCAAACTTTGGCATCTCTTCTTTGATGTAGTTGATCAAAGCATTTGAACATTCCCTCCGTACCGAAGGATCGGAATCGCAGAGCAAACTCAGCGTATCTTGCCAGATATCCGGGGGTATTCTGGTACGCCTTGAAGTCCGTCCGTCAGCTCCCATTTCCCTTCGTGGCAGATCAAAAGATCCCTTCGTATTTTTATTTGAATCTAAGCCTGTACCTCTCCCTTTATCCTCGAGAAGATCCGTTGAATCACTAGCCTGGGCTGCCCGAAAGAGACCCACAGCTGCCTGAAGTAGACACTGAATAGCGGAGGATCGGCTTTGCATTGTTTTCGACTGGTCTTTGACAGAAATACCTTGAACTTCAATGACAACCAGACGACCGATTAATTCTCCCTAAAAATCAGGCGTTAATTAGTGGTGGAAAGAGGAAAACGGTCCACTAACAGTGAGGTCTTGTATTTGGTCGGAATAATAGACGTGCCGTCCTAGCGAAGAAATACTTTCGACAAGAATGGGCAAAGCACAATCTTCCGGAAACAACGATATGCGACGCAGTAGTAGTGATAATAAATTGGAAAGAATATCAGAAGATGACAAATTGATCAAAGGAGTTGACGAGCTAAACACTGAAGTGGTCATAGAGACTAAGGACTCCAGAAGGGGCGAAACATCGAGGGTGTCTTCTTGAGAAGACAGACGATCCACAAGCCATGTAGGCACCACATAACGATATTGGTATTGTGCCCATTCGGCCGCTTTCTGAGCATACCAACAACAGTGCCCAGTTTTCGACCAGCCTTGTATCAAGTCCAGATTATCAAATGAGGATTGCATAACGTAACCCAGTTGAGCGCCATTTGCATGACCCAAGAGGCAGTAGAGAGCACGAAGACAGGCCTCAGAAACGTCTGATGCCGATGGACCTTTGTCACCATCGGTATGGACATGGATAGAAGCTGCACGACGCTCGAAGGCAGGTCGCGTCCGAAAATCTGCAAGGTAGGGCGAATCCGGAGCATTTCGCACAAGGGACGACCTAGGATAACTGATAAACGGAGTAACGTTTGCATTTGCTTGACTTACTGCTCTTCAAGTACCGGTGTCGGTGTGTCAAATAGAATGATAAGGATAGGGCGTAAAATGGTGGAGGCCTGTGTCCCAAAATGACCAATAGTGTTATGCAGTGCCTCAGAATTTACAGTCGCTATAAGAGCAGCCATTCCGATTAACCGCGTTCTGGTTAAGAGGGCGTAAGACAGAGTACCTATCGAAAGATCAACAATCGACACACCGATTTTGAGTTTCTTGATCAGAAAGGCGAGTAGAACTTAAGTTCGCAAACTGAGAAAGTATGGATAGATAGTTATTCGTTAAAGAGCTATCGGCACCAATTAGTTGACCATCAGTGTAGGTGGTCCACGCAGTAAACTGAACACGTATTAGAATCAAACGCAATGATGATCACCCTAGACTAACCACACTGGCAGCCCGAGCGACAACCTCAAGGTCCGAAGGCACCGAGGCAAGAGTGCAATCAATGGATCCAATTAGGGATGAAGAAAGAAGAGCTATGTCCCGTCTGCATTCTGTTACCAGTGACCGGAATATGGCAAGAGATATGAGCAGAGAACTAGAGGGAAAACTCAGACCGAAATTTGAACCAATTAATAGGCACACTCACGCTCTTGATCGGATGTTTCCTGCTCTCGCCTTGTAGCATTCGTTTTTGACTCGTTTCTCCAATTCACTTACAATTTTGGTCAACTTTCCCGGATGGTTAGACCTGCATCTTCATTAATGATTAGTTAACCAAATTGAAAGCACACATACGCATAGTAAGTCAAACGACTGAGCTCATGACCGTTTGGAAAGTAGTCTGGTCCGGCTGTGGGGATGACAGACGATGGAGGATAGCAAGAATTGAGGAGTTTCACATGATAAGGGGTGAAAAAATGCATTGTGGTTTGATAAATGGACGTGGTGCCAGAGAAACAAAAGTCTCTCAGTTGAGATTCAGAGACATACCAGTGAACAAGTTAATATTAATATTATGTTACAGAAGAACAAAGCACGTGGACTTTACAACACGTGTCACTGTAATGGTTGACTCAGCAGCTTATTCTTTCCGGAAGTCTGAGGACTGTTCAGGTTGCCGCTTTCCAATTGAGAGACTATCCACAATCCATTCTGGCTTCACGACATGTACCACGGAACCCTTCCGCGTCTGGATCTTGGATTGTCGCCACCAAATAACCCATTACTAATTTTTTTTGCCCACTCGATCGCAGCAGAACGGCTTTCTGTAAGAAAGAATGGTCCTACGGGGGAAACATCGGTAGGGCGAGGAATCAATTTGATTCCACCTTCAAGGTTCTCTTTTTCGTAGTGCACACCGTGGAAGCTATAACCAGTGTGAGAACGATTTTCCTTCTACATCGAAGAAAGAGTACGTATCGGTTGGCTTTTGCTATATTCTCCACTACACGACCTTCAATGTCAATCGTTTGCCATGGCACGCGCCCTGATGCGCACGACTTCGTCTGTTCAATGGACGTACTACTTTCCGACAGAACTACTCGAGGAAATCTATGTACATCTCTCAGTTGCCTATTCTCCTTCCAGATGCCCTCCAATTCAACATAGTATCTAAAATTTGGCAGACCGTTGATGCGGTCCAATCTAAGCACTTTTTACAAGTATGATCATGATAAAAACATTTGTGGAGATCCAGAAGTTGACCCAGACCAACCTCACCTCCGTCCTAGACAGTCTCAGGACTCTCATCCGATTCCTTTCCGCATATTCCTCTCCAGCTGTAGTATACGATCCACCGATTCGCTGGCGCTTTGGACAACTTGTCAATAAGCTCCATTGGTAGATATGGTCGTTCCAGTGAATCTCCTTTTTCGTTGCGCACGAACGATTTTGTCTGTGGTGCAATTTCGAAGTCCACCAGAGTTGCAAGAGCGTTTATGTAACCTTCCTACTCTAAGCTTCACTTCAACACCTTAGCTACCTATGTGAGTGGACTGCGTTGAAGAGAGCTCAGCCAAATCTCACAGGATGGAAAGGCCACCAGCATTGACTGGAAAACGCAGAAATGACCATCGAGCGTGCGGTGGAAGGGATGAAAAAACGACCGAGATAGAACAGCTCGTAGAACACTGAGGGAAAGGCGGAGACCGACAATCGATATCCTTTCCAAAAAAAGGATACTGAATTGATGTGTTGTCGACAGTAGTTCCCAGATAGAAAATACTGACACAAATGATGACTTTGCACCTAACTCTAAGAACAAACAGGTTTTGAGCCAGGTGTTATTACAGAATCGAGCATCACGAGCACCATCATTCGGAACATGTGGTGTGAACGTCTTGGTCAATGTGCCGTGCCCAACCACGCGCGCTCAAATGACCAAATTTCTTTTCCTTCGGCACTTTACTAACCACCTCTTCGCGAAAACCGAAGTTTCTGAGCGCGGCTGCAAGTTCTTCACCTGTGTGGTTTCAGCGTTAAGCCAGTCAAATTATCAGCTATACTGACCAGTTTCACAACCCTGCTCCCGAAGATTGGACATGTACTTCCAATAGTTAAAAAGAGCCCACGACGGAGAAGTAACTGCCTTCTTCAACTCTTCGTCGGTGACGCAAACGCGAACCACAGCTTCAGCGATGTTGCGATGGACACCGCAACTGTGGATGGCTAAACATAGAGAACAGGCAAGAGAGTGAAGAGAAGCCCAGAAAACAACGGACCAAGGATAGCCTCGTCTTGTAGCATTGTGATGATAGTCGCAGCGCTGTTATTATTTGGAGTTACATGTGCTTCATCATTGTGCTTGTTCATGCTATGCCGTTTACCATCAATGGATAGTCTTCATTTCGTCCTTGCGGATCTCTCAGCGCCGCTCATCGAGGAATGGCGACATGCCTTCACGCAACACCTCCCTGAAAATTTACGAGGCAACATCTCGATAATCCACTCCAAGTTGGCCGACCTTACCCCGCCCGTCAATCAAGTTGACTGCATCGTATCTCCAGCCAACTCATATGGCCGTTTGGATGGTGGGTAAGTTGTATATTTCTCTGGTCTCTCTGAGATGGCACCGACTGATTCCTCTTGGGTAGATTTGATTATTTCCTCTCCGAAGTTCTTTCCCCAGCTCGCTTCAACTTGGCTTGCGCAAGCCACTCTCTATCAACATTGGAAGGGTTATGCCCCTCCCGGATCATGCATTCTTGTTCCACTTGCCGGCTCTGCATGCGAAAACAATGCACACGGTTGTGCTTTTATTGCTCTGTGTCCGACGATGCGCATCCCCGAAGATGTTGTCTGGAATCGAGAAATCGTATACAACTGTGTCTGGTCACTGCTGAATACCTTGGAGCAACATAACCGGGTCGTTGAGATATCAGGAGATGGGACTAGCATTCGTAGGATCCTAATGACGGGATTGGCGACTGGAGTTGGGAATGTCTCCCCTCAAAGATGTGCCCAACAAATGGCATTGGCTGTTAGGGACTTTATCGATGCCTCCCAAAACGCGGGAAAGCGGAGCTGCTTGGAATGGGATGAAGCAGTAGACGCCCATGATTGTCGCCGTACACACCTGCTGTGATCGCGTACTTGACAACTGTAGGTTCGGATAATCCATGAAGGCATGAAAGAAGTTGAATATCTTTTTCTCCCAGCGGCGGTTTACTTAGCTCAGAACACCTGTACATCACATTACGTAGATTGAAATATGTCTATCCCGACGCCGTCAATAAAAGCTGAATAGCGGTCATTTCAGCCTTCTTGTAAAAGCACGCTATCCATCAACGTCGCCATAGATGTCAATTCAAGGGTTTGAGGGTCTTGATATAGTAAGCCACTGAAGTGTTGCCAGCCTAATACTATTAACGCCCGGGTTCGCACTTGGCTAAAACCCTCGTCATCCCGAGCGTGTGGTATCTGGTAGGTTACGTAATCAACAGAATTCTGCTCACAACTGAGATAAGAAATGACATGGACATGGCACCGTCGTAGTTCCTCCTCTCTGATTCACCAGCATTTACGATTAGTCCCGCGATTCAAGAGACCGATGTCTACTTTGTCCTATCAAGCTGCAGTTGAACGCCTTAACTCGCTCCAATCAAATGCAGCGACCTTGGAAGCGGTACGCGCTTCTGGCGGCCGGCTAAGCGAGTTTGCTATACCGGAGATGTTAGAGTACTTAGAAAGGATCGGATACAAAGTGAGCGGCCAAAGTGCTTAAAACCATGTGTCTAAGTCATTTCCTTAAGCCGCAAGACTTAAATGCTCTCAACGTCATCCACATAACTGGCACTAAAGGCAAAGGATCCACAAGTGCTTTCACGGATTCAATCTTACGATACACACGTCCTGACTGGAAAATAGGTTATATATGTTTCTAGACCGCGGACTATGCGTTAATCCTTGTTATAGGACTTTACACTTCACCTCATCTCGTTGCTGTCCGTGAAAGAATCAGAATTAACGGTGTACCGATCTCGGAAGACACATTCGCGAAATATTTCTTCGAAGTATGGGACCGTCTCGTTGCCAATCAGTCTGTGAGCGAATTGATTTCTTTCGTGTGCAGAATCCCAAAAATGATTTGTAATAGAACAATGTACCAACTACACCTCCAATGCCCGGATATTTTAGATTTATTACGTTACTGGCCTTTCATGTCTTCTTGAAAAAGAGAGTAGACGCCACTATTCTCGAAGTCGGTGTTGGAGGCACATATGATAGTACAAACATCGTCCCTCGACCAATCGTCACGGGTATAACAGCTTTAGGAATTGATCATGTAGGTGTTCTTGGAAGAACACTTGAACAGATAGCATGGCACAAATCCGGCATTTTCAAGGTGCTCAACTTATCTTATTCTTGAACATCGTCTGATTGTTTACAGGATTCTGCTCCTGCCTTGACTGTTGAACAACCTGTCGATGCAATGAATGTCCTGGAATCTCGTGCAAGAGAACTGAAAGTACGTGTAACAATTAATACCACCACCCTACTAATTGTCCTTATACCAGGCAAGAGGGTTTACCATTGTATCAGAACGACCTGAGCTTTGGGACTTGAACCTTGGTCAGTAGTCACTGATTCAAATGCCTACATATTTCAAATTCCCTTTCAGGGCTTGCTGGAGTCCATCAGGTGCAGAATGCAAGCTTAGCTGTCGAATTAGCTCGAACTTTTTTGCGAGAGCGAACGAGGGGCGAATTTGTCCAACAAAGTTTGTCAGATTCTTTCAAAGAAGGTTTGGTGAATACCAAATGGCCAGGGCGCTGCCAAACTATACATGACCCCAGTCGTCCTGGTTTCGTATGGTACCTTGACGGAGCACACACAACCGAGAGCTTGGAATATTGTATAAAATGGTTCGTTACTCCAGGTGTGGGATTACCCAGAGATCCGAGGTAGCTGCCCTTCTTCGAGTTTTGGTGGTAATTTTTTAACTGTTCTAGACTCTCAACGCGAGTTCTCATCTTTAATTGTACGAGTGGTCGATCTGGCGGGACATTCTTGCAAATAATAAGAGACACCGTCCGTTCGCGTCGATCGCTGTATGGGTATGATGTAGACTTCGAATTCTTTGACCACGTCATCTTCTGCACAAACGTGACCTATGCTGATGGGCATTTCAAAGGCGGTCTGCATGCATGTTTCTTTGCTCTTCCCATTACTCACGCCTCTTCTAGACCTTACGACCAAGGCTATTTCTGACTCGGAGCTTGCTGAGTTGACGACACAACGGGCCCTTGCCTCTACCTGGACCTCTCTTGCACCATCCCTTCCATCATCGCATATTCATGTTTTGCCCTCATTGGAACACACTGTGCAAACCTTAGAGAGGATTCACTCGAATTCAGGCATTTCTCTCCATGTCTTGGTTACTGGGAGTTTACATCTTATTGGTGGCATTGTAGAAGTTGCAGGGCTATCTGATGTTGCCCTATAAACAGCGTTATATCTATATCTTATAAATAATATCAAAGTACTGGATGTATCTTAACGTCTCCACACATTGTTTTCGTACGACTGTATTGCCTGTTTATCCAGGAAGTTTCGAAGCTGGAGTTTGAGCCTTCTATTTGACATGCTCGGGCCGCAGAGTTTAGCCAACTCCAGAAAGACACCGAAGGCGACGGGCTACACAACGACTGTCATTGAAGAATTTATAGATCAGCCAAATGGCATAGCACCTCATACCGTAGGACTCGCAAGTGGAGTTCCTTGTCTTCCCGGATCCGTTGTTTCATGAAAGATTCCCATGATTCATGTTCCTTTGTGGATGACGGCTTTCGAGATTTGTAGGATGTAGACCGCCTTTGACAAGAGAAAGGACCCGAATTCTCAGTTTCACTCGAAGAACATTCCTTCTTCTTTGAAATTAACCGACTTGTTAGTTTTTTTGTACCGACTTGGGATACATCCAATGGGATATTTTCGTCCGTCTTATCCTATGGCGCCGCTATTGAACACACACCTGTAGAGATGGAAAAATCTCATACTTTGTAAAGACGGTCGTGCTGAATGTCCAGTGGATCCCCTTTGAAAAGAAGATTGAAGGATTCCTCTGGACTTAAACTCTCGGTAAACTATGCTACACCACAAACACTGTGGAACGTACTAAATGACATTAGGACCAATAGTGGCAGGGCTTGAAGATCGAGAAGGATACCTGCACCGCGGAGGAGACTCTTTTCCGGAAAAACTAGAATTGTATTCTTGTTCCAAAACATCATCTTGATGAGTTGCGGCAAAAAGCGAAGACCTTAGTGGTCCATTGATCAGGCGGCTTGCTGCAAAATTTTGCGTGTGAAGTCCTATTTGTAAAACCTGTTGATCTTTCAAGATACGTGGATGTCGGGAGCCACCCTCCAAGAGGCTTTCCGCCGGCAGTGAAGTCAACTTGTTATCACAAACTATATTGTCCAAGACGATCTCATCAGGTGCCGGTGCTGTGATGATGCTCTGCGCCCGAGTCAACATAGTCTCCCGTATCGAAGAGCCAACTGCAAGGTTGCCTTTCGATTGTGACTTAATTCTCCGTTTCGGCGCCGTCTCCTGGATCAAGTTTTCAAACAATGTTGAAGGTTTTGAAATCACTTCGGGAGGTTTATGTTTCTTCCCCTTTAGTTCGTCTAACGAGGGAGCACTTTCAATCTCCTTTTTGACTAAGGTGCGAATGGTGTCATCGTCATAGGCGTACTTTCTGGCACACCGTAAAATGTGATCCATTTTCTGAGCTGCTGCCTTCCGCGTTGTCCAAGAAACATTGCAACAGATACATCGGAACACTCTGGCAGCGTCAGAAAGCGATAACTGCGAATTCATCGCCTTTCTTGGTACTGGTTTTGCATGAAGTGTCCCTTTTCCTGAGGGTGGAGACGTGGAACGACAATTAGACGAGTTTAGCGAACAAATTTGCCGTCTATTTGCTGAGGAACTGAAAGCGAATCGTTTGAGGTTGGGGATATTGGCTGATACACCTCCGTTGAGGCATGACTGATTCCTCGCTGATTAAGTCAAAGAACATTGTGAGAAGTGAGATAGATGATCAAGGGGAAGTTAGCCGCACATCTAGTGACATAGATACTTGATTTAGTGCACATACCAATTTCATTATGATCACTGCATGAAGATGAATCCGAATCTGCGTGCAGACGTCATTCACGTCGACAACAATGGCATATTAATTACTGACCAATTATTTCAACCACCGCAGTGGAGACGGTACAACATTCAACGACATTACGGTGGCAGGTTTCGAGAGTCCGTTCATTCAGCAAGTTTGCCTTCTTGTGGCATTTAACTCGTCCTAAGGTTCGATTTCGAATGCGAAGTTGGGCTCGTTCTGGCTCCGAATCCTCAACTATTTCTTCCGAATCCTGGTTCCGTAAGAATTTCATTTATCTTGGACGGTTCGATAAACAATTTGAACCATGCTGTGACCTGTCACGTCAATGTAACGCTATGTAACGCGACGCGCAAATGATAATCCCTTTTGGAACAGGGCTTGACCGTTGACGACTCAATTTGTTTTCCCGTCACTACCTTTTCTGATAACGTCACCTCCTAGACGGGTTGTAATAGCATTCCATGGATTTCAATGGAAGTAGATCGCACACGATGGGTGTGCAAATGCAGACAGTGTCGCCTGCAGAATTATACGATGCGATAGTCGCAGCATCTTCTCAAGATCTTACTCAAGTCCAAGCTTCGAGTCAACGCCTGAAACAACTTATTGATACGTTTGGTGCATACGACACCCTACAGGAAATTGCAGCTCGCCGCGATATCAACTTGGCTGTCCGAAAACAGGCCATCATTCAATTCAAGAACGCAGTGATTAATCATTGGAGATCTAAGAAGTGCGCCTTGGGTCTATTTTCTCGGCGCTTTCTACACGACTTCTTTTAGGCTTCTATCTGACGATCATAGAAACCGTATTCGTCAACGGTGCCTGTCTTTTGTAGACGAAGATGTTGAAACGGCGAGTCCTGCGAAACCTGCCATTTTCTCGAAAATTTATCGCATTCTCAGATTGCACAGTGCAATGAACATATAGTTACGAAACTCGCCAGAGCTGACTATCCTAGTCTTTGGTAGGTCAACACTCTCTCAAAATCTACTCTCACTTACAGTCGTTCTTTAGGCCGACTCTCATAGATGATCTCGTCCAGATTATCGATTTTCATTTGCAGGAGCGGTATGTTTCTGGAAGAGAAGATTCTCGGCATTCTTTAAGACTAAGAAGATCTCTGGAACTTCTCAATGGCATCCTAAAGGAATTTGCCAGCCTAAAACTTCCAAACGGGATGAAAACCATGGCGCAGGTATAAATTTTCTTCCTTTTGATCAAGTACACATTGCTCACAGAATTTTTTAGATAGTAGCTCGATTACGCTTCTTCCTCTATGACTATTACGCAAAGATGTCTGTCACCTTTTCACCTGACAGAATCACACTGGATAATATAGTCTCCGAGAGTGTCTATGATAGTATTGTTTTCTCACATCTGGTTTACAAATGCTTGACGAAAATTGGGGTCTGGTTGTGGAATAAACTCGAAAGACTGACATCCGAAGAGTTTCAAAGTAATTTTGATTGGGTATTGTTTTTCCTTGGTTTTGTTTTCTGAGTTTTCTGATCCTTTACTAGCTCCAAGAGTTGTTTCAAAACTCGTTAACCCAACTCAAAACCCTGATTCACCTGCGAAAAGGCATTCTTCTTGCTCTTGGCCCAATCGAGATCGATTCGTTTAGGGACAAACCAACAATTCGGACGATAGTCATGTTAACCAAACACATGCGAGTGTTTGGAAAGTTTTTTCGTCGTTTGCAACAATTGTCTGCAGAACGATTTGCGTCTCTCCCCATGTCTACTGAGTTGGTGTTGCTTTACTGGTCAGAAATTGCAGAATCCACCAATTATCCGCAAAATTTTATTTTTGGTCAGTATGTTCCTTGCTGTGCAGCTAATCTAACCTTTTCGCAAAGATTCCGATGATGCATTATTTCCTGTCAGATTTTTGGTGCAGGCCTTAGTTCTATTTAAGGATAGTCTTTCACAATGGGCCCCGACAAGAAGAAGCGGGATGCCTAATAAGAACGGTAATATACTCCTCGTTCGCTCGTACCCGCTGCTCAGACTTCATGTAGTTCTCTCCAAGGAGTTCGTTGAGAGTTCTGTTCGTCTTCTGGTGTCTCGATTTTTGCCATTGAGTGGATCTGACCTTGAAAACTGGCTATCTGATCCTGAAGAATGGGTCAATCTGGAGGACAAGGAAAGTGATCAATGGGAGTACGAAATCAGAGTACAATTCCCAGTCTCTTTTCTCCTTTTATAGCTGATGGAACATTCAGGCGTGCTCGGAAAGGGTTCTAACACAATTATGCAATCAATTCGCTGACTTCGTAGTTCCACTTTTGGCTGGAACGTTCAGGGAGATAGCTCGTGATTCGTCTCACTATTCCAATAATTTCTGTCTCCTTATGCATTTTTAATTAGCCAAGCTGCCGGTTTCCACGGATGATATCGTGCAAAAGGAAGCCCTTTACTGTGCGGTCGGTCGTTGTGCGCGGCGTCTGAAAGACGATGTTGATTTCGAATCCACGCTGGAAACTGTTTTCACTGCTGAAACCAACCAAACAAATCCAAAGTAAGTGGTTCATTCGATACAGAGTCTCGTTGATTCTACGGCGTCCAGTTATGCCATTGTCGAAAGGCGCATCGCATGGCTTATTGGGAAATGGGTGTCTGAGGAATGTTGTCTCCCAAACCACCCAAAAATTTGGGAGATTCTCTCCCGTCTTCTATCTGACGACAAAGGGACTATTGTGCGGTTAACAGCAGCAGCAGCTCTACGCAACTGTGTGGATGTATGTCAATTCGCCATGATGCTTAATCTTCTGACCTAATCAACAAGCAGTCGCTAGGATTTGACCCTAGTGCATTTGCAGCTTTTTTGCCTTCCACTGTTCCAAAGCTGATCCAGCTCATGGGTGAAGTCGAAACTCTAGAAAGTAAACGAAAAGTTGACGAGAGCTTAAATACCATCATTGAACAATCTGGGTCACTAGTAAGTTGGTGAATTTATCAATCGCTGATTCGACAACCTCAACAAATTAGATATTACCATTTATGGCATTGATCACAGCACCGATTCCCCAGCTTTGTAAGTTACCTTTCCTATTGGAATATCGTCCATTAACCCACGCCGGCAAGGGGAAACTGCCGACAACGACCTACTTTTCAAGGGGTCTCTCCTTGTTACAGTAACAAAGTTAGTGGAGGTAAGACGCAACCCAGTAAAGAAGAGTTCATTGCTAAAGACCTTTGGAGGCGGTTAAAGAACATTCCGCATCGTTTACTGGACTTGTGCTGCCACTCATCCGGGACAGTTTGGCACCAGAGGTAATTGTTTGGTACTTGACCATTCATGCAGTTGCATGATCGCACATCAATTCCGCAGAATATTGTTCAATTGGATGCCGATGGGCTAAATCTTTGGCTTGCTGCCTTACGCAATACCACAGCAATCGTTGCGGTAGATGGATTTACTAGTTTGCGGGACTTGTTTCCGCAAGCATTGCAGCTATTGGCTACGAATTTGGATCTCCTGGGCAGCATAACGGGTATAATGGAATCGTATTTCCTCCTAGACGCGATTCATATATTGCAAGTGAGTGAAGTTGTCTGCCCCTTGGTCGATCCCTATTCATTCTGGTTGTAGACGCAAGCTCTCGACTTGTTCCGCGCTTATCTCAGCACTTTTCAGAATAAAGTCATTGATATGAATGCAAAGCAGTTATTGCGGTCTTTGGGACTTCTGATTCAACTAACACCATCGGAACTTTGGGGTGGGGCCATGCACAACTCTGGCCTCTTTGCACAACTGCTCAAAACTCTGCTCGCAGAGGAGGTGAGACAAATTACATGAATTCTCCGACTGTGAACTAAAGCATTAGTATCAGAGTGAAACTCTGGTGCTCACAGAGCATATCTACGTTTTCTCCCGAATGGTTCTCAATGACAGTCACATGTTTGCTCAGCTCATGGCCGCAAGCGCCCCTGTCCTCAATCAGACCGAAGCTATCCTATATGACACGCTGATGGGAGTATGGTGGGAAAAGGTCATCCCTTTACTCAAGATTATCCCTCAAAATTATTCTGATTTATCCCGTTAGTTTGATAATATGAGTGAACCCAGATACCGTAAGTTGACAGCACTTGGAACGGCTGCTTTGGTTTCGACAGCTCGGCCTGAGATTCTCCAAAAACTTTCGACCGACATCTTTAACCTGTGGCTTGACGTCTTCGGGGAGCTAAAGGAGGCACAAGAACGTCTCGAGCAGGCAGAGTAAGTTTGAAACAGCACGAGAGTTGTTCAGCGAATAACCTTCCCCTGTAGTTCTGAAGTATTTTCTCCGAATAGTCTCATCCGTTTCTGGGAGTTAGACGAACCGCCAGACTCTTATTATCAAGGCACAGAAGGTGCACCAGAGTACTTTCGCAGGAAGGCCGTAAGCATGGTCATTCTCATAAACCTATTTTATAACATCATCGGTTTCCACAGGTGTACGAAAAAGATCCTGTCCGAACCACCCCTTTGACTAGCTTCGTTGGTGCTAAACTTCGGGAGGCAGAATCTCTGTGCGGCACTGCAGCTTTTCAAAACTATATGCAAGAAACAGACGCCACTGTCCTCAAGCAAATTACAGACTTTCTGAGCCAAAGCTGAAGCAAATCTCCTCTACCTCGATCTTTACTTGTTTTTAACAAGCCCACCACGTTACGACTCGTCAAAAACCACGACAACAACCCACCACCACCCTTCAACAATGCCACCCCTTCCATTTCTCTTGAAGCTTTAAATGTATATCAATCTGAACAGTCAGACTCACTATACGTACACACAGATCCAGACAAATCTGTACCCAAGTCCAAATCGCTACTGAAATCATAATCACTTTCACTAGTCTCACTTTCAGAAATTTCCACTTTATATCTGTGAACTTCCTTTACACCCTCTCCACATCGTAAACATTCCCAACTGAACTTGGTCTCTGCTTCAATTGCTGTCTGCAAAATTTTCTCAGCAACACAATGATAACAATAAACGTGACCGCAGGAAGTCTGGTATGGGTTGTAAATCGGGTAGGACGAGTGTTCTTCTGGTAGGGGCTCCAGAAATCCGACTGACTGTAGCGCGTAAGTAGGTTCAGACTCGCGAGATTTGAGAGCCGCGTTTTCGACACAGATGGCACAATGACCTTCTGGGAGAGTCAAATATTTGCCTTCCTTCCGGTCGACCTTTCTTTGATCTCCCCAAGTGGGTGGCAGTTTCAAGATGCCTTGCAACGGCAAGAGAGAACCAAGAATTGACCTCGATACAACAGACGTCATTAGACGTATCAGGCGACGGGTCACCCTTCGGCTGATGAAAGGAAGTATAAATAACAAAAACTCCTGAATTAATATTGAGAATGCATGCTAAGCATACGGGAGTTGAAACTTTGTAAAGGCTTACTGTGAATGCATGCCAAACCATTTGTCGATTCATGAACTCGTAGCTGATATCGCGCCTCTGTGATTGTCGAGAGGCAAAAAGGTTAATATGCAGCAATCTGTCAGTTAATGTTCGGTATCTGTGGAAGTTAGTGAAATCAGAGATAAGCATAACAATATGCAGTTACCTTCCTCCCCATAAGAAAGCTAAGAAATTGACAAGTTCCGACAGTGCGCATACAGATTCCGCCAAATCCAAAAGATCCCAGGCCTTCCGACGAGCATCGGATGAAGGAGCGTCTAGCCATGCATGAGAAAGAGCATGAGAACGGACACGATTATGAAAGTAAGGCAAGATAAGAGTTAAACTGGCATGAAGGATAAGAGTATTCCGTGGTAATCCACGTACTACTCGAGTGATAAGCATGCAATTATTGGGTTTTGCATAGGATACAGGGAATACGTACGAGTCAATTGCTTCGATTGTGTACCCAACACACAGTATCTCAAATTGAGAAGCTTCGCGCCATAACTTGCACCTGTATTCCATACTGACAACTTGTAGAGTATTAATTGGACCAGGAGGGCCAATTCTGGTTCAAAACGCGCGTTCAAGCTGGACTATAGTCACTGAATAACTAGCCTCCAATAAATGTGATGGCGAAATACATTGATTAAGGGCAAATTTTTCTGAAGTGGCTGCAGCAGAAGTTGTCCGAGCTCTTGGTCAAGGAGTCCTACATCCAGTTGAGCGATTCGAGAGCCTTGAGGGTGCTGAGAATTGCCATGCAAAATTGGTGACTTATTCAGAATTGGCTGAGCTGCATTCCAAGCACTTTCCAGTACAGCAGACGGATTAGACACCATGAGTAAATTTCAAATTCAAATAGCAAGTGGCGTTGCGCAATCATTAATTTAGTCACATGCCCTGAAATCATGCTTCAATGCATATGCTATATCAGATTTATAGTAGTATATGGGAACCTGGACTGTGCTTTTCGGGACACACTGTATTGGTCTACATATCAGAAGGGCACTTACGACTCGGAGTTTGTCAACATCCTAATTACATTGAAGATCGATTCATGAACACGAGAGGCGAGGTAATAATGTACTGGTGGACGTTTGTGTGATAAGACGCAAGCTATTAGGTCATGAGCGACTTCTGAGTCCACCGTTAATCCTGATGGTAGTGTTGGGAGGACACTGACCAAGATTACAAGAGAAGGAAACCAGAATTGAAAACCATTGACAAAGTTAAGGCTGCATTCACTACACGGCAAGTAGTGGCCAATTTGAACATGCGATTTCTCGTGATTAAAGGCCAAGTTCTGCGAATTCTGTTTCGAGGCGATCAAGGCTATTGGAAACGCATCAGCATTTCAGATTGGATGACATGGTGGATAACATAGATCTCACAACGCTTCTAGCTTATCCTTGGCGACAACATACACCTCTATCATCCAGCCCATCATCAGTTCTATGCCGTCGATTTCGTCACTCCGCTTTCGTGGGGTTCGGCGCAGATCTTCAAAAATAGGTGCATCGGATGGGCGGGGCCACCGCGCTCCAGCGACAACATCCTTAATCGTCGTCTCCCGAGGAATTTTAAGCAGTCTCCCACGAGAGGACATCATAATTACCACTGCGTCTCTGTCGTGCGCCACCGCCGAGGGCATGCTTTTCCTGTTGACGGGGGTATGAGAATACATCGCCACAGATGTGAACAGGCCGTCAATGAAAGACCTAATCGTTTCGTCTTCGGACACGGGTATCTCTTGACGTGTCGAAAATGGGGTCTGTCTATTGGGGTCGGGATAGTAATATGGCGCCCGGATGGTTACTGGAATTGAGATTGGCGTTAGGTTGGGGTCAGGTAATTTACGGTCAGGCTTGAAGTCCAAAGTGTTGAAGAAAACTGTCATCGATTCTGGACAAAAATCTGGCCCAAGGAGATCTTGCATCACCTGTGGGGGTAGGGGGAATGTCGCTCGGTAATCTTGCCGAAGGATGAACCCTCGAGCCTGTGAGACATTGTTTTTTCTTGACTTGTAAGGTGCATGGACGTCGCACTTACATCAATGGCGCGCATGAGCTCATCTCTCTGCCTGTGTTCACTGTCATCACCAGCTGCTCTACAATCGAGATCCTTCTTCAACTTCAACTCCTCGCCTGATATCTCTGCTCCTATTTCCCCCATGATGTTTGCGAAATTACCATAGTCGGCTTGAGCTTCGTCGTACCTTGCCATAGTACAAAGCAGTCTCGCTCTACGATAACGGCATTTGGCAGTGAGAGTCTTGGGTGAGTCTTGGGTTGTATATTGCGGCGAAAGCGCATGGTCGAGATCCCGCAGAGCCTCGTGGATGACGCCATAGAGGACGAAGGCCTGTGCTCGATTGGCAAGAAGTATCCGCTGTTTTTCTATTGGAATCGAGACATTCACAGAGTCCAGCGCTTGCGTGTACAACTTAAGTCTGGTGGTAAAAACCATATGGCTTTTGAACGAGAATGTTATGAGAACTCACCAGAATAGCCTGTCGGTACTTCTGGCGCCTGAACTCTCTATTCCCAAGCTCTTTCAAGGAGTCAACTATATGTTAGAAGTTATTTTATGTACTCGGAGCGAAACTGCACTACGGTACTCATTGTTGACGACATTGTTGAAAAAGGAGACGATGTTAGGCGTCATGACGGATAAAGGATGCATTTAGTCACGTGCCAAGAAAGATAATCCTGGCACATCCGAATCAATCACTGCAGCATATCATTGTCGCAGCTGCTTCACACTTTGACCATCAACACCAGACTGAAGTCTGACCGATTTAAACTCATCAACTTCGCCTATTAACCATGTCCGAAGCACTGCAAAAAGTTGTGCTTGACGCATTAGAGTTACAGGGTCTCATCTCCGATTCACGGTCACTCGTTCTTCCTGGTCAGGCCAAGGCTGCATCAACGAGCGAAGACCAAATCATTATCCTTGGCGCCTTAAATTCACTTCTGAGTCGAGATGTGCGGGAATTCATCATTATAATATACTTTTTTGATGTTCTCCTCAGATGATTGCGTACGAAACTCATGAAAATACATCCCATGTACCTACACCTGAGGGCGCCCAGATTTTGAAAAATGGGTCTCATGAAGCAAGAGTTTGGTCCGTTCTTCCGCTGAAAGGACAAGGGAACCCATTGACTCTTAATGGGTTAAAGGAGGGTGTAGGAAACGAGACAGCCGCTGTTGGCCAAGGGCGAGCATTCAAGAATGGGTGGATCGGAAAAGAGGGCAATGGTTTTGTGAAACTTGTTCGTTTATTTTCTAAATCACTACAAGAAGTGTTAAAAAATGAATTTGCTTTTAGGTCCCAGAAATCGATGATATCACCCAGAAGAATTTACAAGAAATTGTATATACCGGCACGCTCAAGAGCGGAGAAAAGATTCTTGCTGATTTGCGAAAACGGAAATTGATCATTCAAAGGTGTTGTCATCTATATTCAAACCCATTATCATCACTTATTATTTTTGTAGAAAGAGCCAGTGGTTCACTGTTAAGAAAGGTCCTCAGTTCAGCACCTCAACTGCAAGGCCGGAAACCGATCTAACGGTGGACATGCTTGTGTCGTCTGTTTGCACTTCGTATCTAATTCTTCTCAGTTTATCTTACTGCAACATTCCCCAGTGGTTCTTGGAGAACATCTGTGTACAAGAAATACAATTTCGAGGCGGAAGGTACACCGACGTCTGGGGGTGCATTTCACCCTCTGTTGAAGGTTCGCGAAGAAATCCGCAACATCTTCTTGGAAATGGGGTGAGTCAATATTATCGCGGATAATGACGTTTATGCGAACCATAGGAGTTTCGCCGAGATGCCTACATCTTCCTTTGTTGAGTCCGGGTTTTGGTGTTTCGACGCACTGTTTGTCCCGCAGCAGCATCCTGCGAGGGATCTGCAAGATACTTTCTACTTATCAGGTACAGTTTTGCCCAAACACTGTTTTTTCTCTAATTCACGACTTTATGTAGATCCCAAACACTCTCTCCCACCCAATCCTGACTACTACCAACGCGTCTCAAGGGTCCACGAACATGGTGGCTATGGTTCAGTTGGGTACAGGGCACCTTGGTCAAATGAAGAATCTCGCAAGCTACTCTTACGCACGCACACCACCGCATCATCAGCTAAAATACTCTACAAACTTGCCGCCAGGTGTCGTGGTGAAGACCCAGAGGACGATTCAAGGGAATTCTCTCATGGCTTTGCCTCAACGACGCCACCAGGAAACGATCAGAAAGAAGATGGTTTCCGTCCCGCAAAGTTGTTCAGTATCGATAGGGTTTTCAGAAACGAGACTATGGATGCAACTCACTTGGCCGAGTTCCACCAAGTCGAAGGTGTAGTTGCTGACCGAAATCTTACACTAGCCGACTTAATTGGTAATGCATTGTCTTTTTCTCAATGTCGTTTCTCATCTTCCTTGTGTGCTGCACAGGTTTCATGAAAGTTTTCTTCAAGAAGATGGGGATCGAACAGGTTCGCTTCAAACCAGCATACAATCCTTACACTGAGGTGTGTAAATCCTTTCGAGTCAAAGAGTGATTTCACGATGGCTGAGGACCACTTTCAGCCGTCCTTAGAGATTTTTGCCTTCCACCCGCTCTTGAATCGCTGGGTAGAAGTTGGAAATAGTGGAATGTTCCGTCCAGAAATGCTTGAGCCCATGGGCTTCCCCAAAGATGTGCGAGTGCACGGTTGGGGTCTTAGTCTCGAGCGGCCAACTATGATTCGGTAAGCGTTGTGACGTTCTCATGCCGTTTATCAAGTAGTTCAATATTCTTAGGTACGGGGTAAATAACATCCGAACGCTAGTGGGGCATAAGGTTCCAATTGACCAAGTTAAAAATTCCCCAGCGGTTATGTTCTAGTAATCTTTTGAATGCGAAATGTCCACAAGTTGAATCGCAGGAAAGAGATGAAACTAAAAAGAGAATACTGCCGCATTCTTCCTGGCGCCAAAAGTATAGACCAAGGCTTGACTCATGAATAACCCGACTGTAATTCCAATAGTTACAGCAATCATGGCACCGCCAATATCAATGCCATTACCGTTGGCGGTTATCCCCCCGGCTTGCGACAGTCCAGACTGAAGAAAGTTTGTTAATGATTCAATTTAACTTTCAACCTCAAAGACATTACTAACAGGTACAAGGAAGAGAACACCTGTCACCATTGATGTGAAAGCCGTGCCGCCCATTTTTCTGGAGTATACATTGCCCAAAAGGCCAACTGTAAAAGCACCAATGGCAGAAACGATATCGGACCGGTTGAAGATGTAGTGATTTGCAACCTTGTTTGTTCCATACGAACAGCAAGATATAACGACCATAACCACCAACTGCTTACTTCTGAGAGGCTGCAAGTTTGAAAGAGACGAGAGGAACGAGAAAAGCGGCACAATGATGAAAGCCGTCCAAACAGGAAATGGCTGGAGATACCAGGGAAAACTCTTCGGACGATAGCATCCGTCCACGATATTCAGCTCACTTGGTGAAACCGTATGGGAAAACGTCCAGGTTCCGTTGAGCGGAATGGACGTTCCATTCACAGTACTATTCTCGGACTGCCAGGTGCCAGTGAGCATAACGGTATTGCTTAGTCTTGCTGAAAGGTCATCGAGATGACGACGGTAGTTCGGGTCGAGAAGCAAATAAAAATCGTTGCCTATCTGTAAACCGAAGCCCTAACCGGTCTTTAGTTCTGATTTGGGAAAGGTGAGTCCGAAGGAACAAGTACCAAAAATAAGGTGTAGATCAGAGCGTATACCATCTTGACGCTACCACATACTATGTTCTTTGATGCAAGCTCAAGCGAACTGCTAACTGGGAAGTAGATATGAGTATGGTTAAGCAAACTTGAATGTAGAATCTAGCCGCTTACGAATCAGGTAACCTGGCAGAATTCCAATAATACCAGCCGATGATATAGCCGTATAACAAAAAATTTGGCTTCGTATACTGCTGAGACCGCGTGCGACGAAAGATACAAGTATTGAGATTGTGATTCTGCTCTTTTTATTAGCTGTTTTTTGCATAAGTAGAAGGGCTTGAAACTCAACTCGAATACATTGGCATATAACGCGCTCTTTTCGGCGACGTGAAGCTGAAGCCAACAAAGAATAAAAGCCGCTGATCCCGCGATCCACATGTCGACGAACGATCCTCCAAAGGCAAGAGGACATATTAATGCTGACAGCCCGAAAGCCAGACTACACCGAAAAATTTTGGAATACGGAGGACGAGCATTCAAAAGTGCTTCCAGCTGCTCTGTTGCATTTTCGGCGCTGATTTCGTCGTGTACGACAGATCGATAAATCAAATGAACTTTATGGAGTGCACCAAGGGAGAGACGACCGCCGCATTTAACGAAGTGCGTTTCTGACGAGCCTAGGTCCTGTTCTCCAAAGGAGCAAATGATCATCCCTGGAAGATGGATAAATTCCGCCTCAATCTCGAGGATCCTCGCCGCTGCCATCAATTGTGATTCAATCCTATGCGAGGGAGCACCAAAGGTCATGAGCGCACGAGCCAGTTTTAGCAAGAAACCGTATCTGTTCTTCACGGCTGTAAAAGAGTTAAAGAAATAACGAAGGGCGAGGATAACGTCCTTACTTGAAACGTTGAATTGAATTCGAATCCGTTGAATGTGTTTTCGACGAGTTCTATAGTCCATCCGCCGCAAGGCCTCCTTCTCTTCATCTTCTTTAGTCTCATGGTTGTCTGAGTATTCTCGCACATGGTTCTCATCCGTTCCTTCAGAATCGGATGAGTTATTAGAATTACCAGAGCCACGTCTGCGAACGGAGTCGTCATCAGAGTAACTGGCGTCTCCTGCACCATCGTCACCCGAAAGCGTTCTTCCGCGAGACATTTCCGTTTGGTGTGGAACTTCGTGGGTGCCTGAACGACTCATAGAATACCAGTCCAATATGCTGTCGGCGAGGTCTTGTCTTTTCTGGCTTTGCTGCTGCTCGGGCTTCGTGTCAGCCCTAGGATCCTGCTTGCTACGGAAATGGCCTTGGGCGAGGTTAGAACTTTGAGGAGATACACCAGTTCGAGAGGACGCGCCCAAGTATGAATAAGTTGGGGGAGGGATACCGTACGGACCGTTGTAAACTGAGAATGATTTCAGTTCGTTCGGTCCCTTGTTTGTTGCGCCATTTACCCCTTTGTACGGCGTGAACGTTGATTTTTCTCTGCGCGTTCGATTGTTATCTCCAGGCTCCATGATGATGAATGAGATTGTCAGCCACGTTTTTGACCGCTAAAACCCCTTCCAAATACGGTACAGATATTTCCTTTTTAGGACATTTCCTGATTTGCCCCTCTCGGCCAACGTCGAGTCGAGTCTTTAAGATTAGTGTTGGGCAAGATTTGCCGCAAAGGAAACAGATAGAAAATATGTATAACCATCTATGGGACAGCTGGGGACAAAACAAAACAAAATTTTTGATTCACTGTCCATCATATAAACCCTGCCTCTGTCAAGGCTCGCTGTAATCGCACCTCACTCTCCACCGTTGCGGCAACTGTGCGAGCATGCTGAGGATCGGAAGGACTGACTACAAGGATAGGATCTCTCGCCCCCTCCTCTGCACGGGCTGCTGCATCTTCACCAGGATATCTACCACCGAATCCGAAACCTTGTCTAAAGAGTTCCGTGCGGGACATCCCGCGTAACCCGGCCGTGGATTCTAGCCGCGACAAATAGTTCGGGCTAATCTCAGGCGCAGGTGTAGGAGTAGTGTTCTGGTTACCCCGCGATGCGAGAATTTTGCGTTCCCAATGCTTCACGCGCCAAAATCCAAGGAGAGATGTCAACAGAAGAAACCATCCTGTTGGATAGCCATAAGTATAATACTACTGCCTGTGAAATCATCAAGTGACAAACCAATAGTCATAAGTAAGAAAGATAGCCATTCTGATGGAGACTCCGCAACGACAATAGAAGTGTTTTCTTCTGTTGTATTCGTTACACGTGTTGACAATGTTATATTTGACAATGATCCATGAGGAAAGGGATGTTTATGCGGTACACCGCCGTCGGGCTCAGACCAGTCCCAATCCGCTTTACCAACCTCGTCGATGCGACTCCGCATGGTGAAACCGTATTGAATCAAGGTGATACCAAGCCCAGCTCGCGAACCTAAGCGAGCTGCGTGACTCGTGTGTAGCAAATAGGTGAGAAGGAATCCTATAAATTGGAATGAAATGGACACCAAGAGATTCCAGCAGAAGGAAAAGATTGTTCCTGTAGGGAGGTTGTCGATAACCATGTCCCCTGCTGAATCTGACGCAAATGGTGCATGTACGGTTGTTTCCCAGTATGGCGGCACTGCATCTGCTTGCGCTGAAGCATAAGAAGGGGGAGCCTCCTGTCGTGTGTCCTCAGATACAAAGTAAGTACCATCATCTGCGCGAAACAAGACAATTATTCGAAGACCAAGGGTGGTGACCAGATACAGTAACATACCGTCTTGTACCGTCGTAGGGAGTGTAGGCTTAGCAGTGACATTGGAAAATACACCATCGTTGTTGGTACCTCCTCCAATTGGACCTCTTGGTCGTTGGCTTATTCCAATTCGGGAAATGACCGAGGATGGCAACAACGTAACTGCGGCTCGTTGGAACCACATGCGATGTGGACCACGGTTTTTAGGAGTAGCGAAGGTAGGAATAAAGCCGTTGGAATTTCCAATGTCATTCGGGAGCGCAGCAGCTGAGGGTGGCGGTGGTGAGCCAGGGGGAGGATAGTCGTAATCAACATTTTCAAAACTGTAAGTTCCAATTTGTTGCAGGTGCTCTGATTCTGCCGTTACAGGCGAAGAGGGGTGCGGATTCAACGGTTGGGATTCCGTTGCAATGTCAACGTCGTCTTCATCATCTGAACCGTCAAAAGCTGCCTCCATTTCCACTTCGCGCTCATGTTGAGATGGAGAAGGATCATAGCCAGGATTTGGTAGAGGAGCATAGCGGTGCGCCATAAGTAAAGGTCAAAATAGAGAAAAGATAAGAGGAAAGAGTCCGAAAAGTGATTAAGGAGAACTCGGTCTATTGGCGTAAGCAGAACGCAGGTTCACCTTATGTAAGCTTCATTGTGGTCAGATCTCTCAATCTCTTACATACCTCCTTGGTTAATCCTGCAGGTAAAAGGCTTCTTTGTTGATTTAGTAGAACATTTTTCATTTGGATTCAGAACCGCTGCAAATTATGTGACTAGGTTGGCTTGAGGTTGGCATACGCTTTTCACGATAATGAATCTGGAGTCAACATATGGAAGGAAACTTCGAGCCGTCCTTCCTCAAATCAGTGCGATTAAATAGCCAGCCCATGATTCAGAGGAGGAATAAATATTCTACGCATATCTCGTTGTAATTCAACGACGATCATCAAAAATACCTTTTCAACGATTATGATCTCTGCTCGCATCCTGAACAAGCCTTCTTACCCGCTGACAACTTTCCATCCGGGCCTCCATCATCTTCTCAAACATTTCCAAAATCTGTTCTCGAGGTTTTTCGATTTGTAGATTCCGCGAAACTGGTTGGGTATTAACGGTGCGCTTTAAGCGGATTCCCTCGAGCCTTAAATTAAATTCTTGTTTGCGACGCATCCACGGAGTGGGATGTTGGGTATTGGATGAGGAAGCGTCATCACAATCCTGATACTTTCTTGAATCCACAGGTGACATCGACAACTCATTAATAGCGTCTGGGTATGCTTGTTGTGTTAGGTTGGATGGTTCCTTGGTTGGCGGTTTAAAAGCCTGCTGGAGCGAGGCACTAGTTCGATAAACCCACATTTGTTCATGTTGATAAAACGCGACAAGCGAGTCGAGGAGGTCTACGGTTGATAGGAGTGCATGTTCCGTCGAGCTATCTGGCATTGTGTCGGTGAAGAAAGGCTGGCTGCTTATGTAACTTGCACACGACCATCACTTTGAAGCTTACAGCGGCTTCCAATTTGAACATGAAAGTCGCCATTGCACTATCCGCCTTGGTCTGCGCGGCCAACGCCAATGTCGTCTTATATCACAGAATTTTTCATCCTACGTTTCCAGACTTGAAATATCTCAAACGTGGTGTCATCTCTGGCCATCCTCCAACGCTTTCCTCTTCGGATTCACTCATAAATGACATCAAAACATTATCCGAAGCTCTCAGTGAACTAGGGGATCCATTTGGTGTCTTATACCAAGTTGCTTTGGCACCAGAAGAAAATAAAACACCAGGGAGATTAGATTTTTCATCTGTGAAAGTCGTATGTTTCTTCCCCATCTTTGCCATCTGTGCGCATTTCTTCACGATCAACTCAGTGCCACTTGAATCAAGCAACTGTAGAGACCTTTGTTCTGCACGTCAATGATGAAGAAATCCCCTTCGCCCTTGACTATTTCGTATCGCCTGTACCAAACAACGGGTCATGTCCAGAGAGTAAGCCATCGATAACCCTGCAAAGGTTTGCGGAGCACTTTAACACAACAATGCTTATGAAAGGGCCGAAAGCACCACCGCTGTACGTGTCTTTCAATTTTCCGAGTTGCTATGTCCTGAGTGTTCTTGCAGACCATATTTCCTTTCTCCACCACCTTTAACACCAGATGGCGAGGTCGTTCAACCTCCTCCCGCAAAGTCCTTCTTCCAAAAATATTGGATGTATATTGGCGCTGTTCTCTTGGTCATCTGTAAGTCGATTCAACCAATCACCCGACCTGGTCTGGGTAACACCTTTCCCAGTGATGATCACCCCAGAAGATCCCGAACAGCCACGAAATAGTGGCCGAGGACAACAGTGATTGCACACGAAAATTGTTTATTTTTTCATCTATAAATACACAGGAGTTCTCTTTCTTTAAGATTCATGCTGTTCAGTCGTCATTCGTCCAAATCCTTTGCATTTGTTTCTTGAACGGCTCCAGTGTGAACTCAAGAGCAGAACAAGGAAATCCGATTTCAAATTTCTCCAACACAGTCGGATGCAAAATTCCAAGAGTTCCTATATCGAGATCGTGGCTCACATGAAGCGCGGATTCAATAGTTTGTTTAATAGCTGCGAGCTTTCCTCGTTTCTCAGGTGGCGGTCGATAGTAGACCCTAGCGGCTCGGCCAGGGAAGTACATTGGGTCTGAAGAAATATGAGATTTCAACGTCCAACTTCAACTGTTGAGAACATCAGTTATACACGTACCACTCGTCTCCTTGATGTAGTACCCCGTCTCAGCCTTGAAGTCCGTGCTTAAAATATGAGGTATCTCGAGCATCTTCATTGCCCGGTCTAGTATGCCATGAATTATTTCGAAGCCAGCCGTCTTGTTGCACCAAATAGCAGCCGCATGTCGCTCATTTCGTGCCTGACGTTCTCGTGAAGGGTCTTTGAGAACGACGTCGGAAGTTTCGAAGATTTTAATAGGCAGAGGGTGAGACCGGTTTTCACGGATTGTCTTGAGGAGACCTGGAATAAGCGTTGTTCGTACCACCTGAAATTCTAGAGATTTTGGATTAGCTAATTTTACAGCTGTTTTGCCGTCATCTTCATGGTTCAGCCATTCAAAATTCTCTTCATGCGAACACTGCGATAAAATGAGTTCCTTTTTATCACTGCGACGCTTTTTACTCACCAAAATCAATGGAAGGACCTCAGCCCAACCTGCCAGTGCCCACTCAATACGGATGACATCACTGAGCTTAGTGATAGCCAGTGGCTGGGCCACAGTGCTTGTTGCTGGAAATTTATCAGGTAAATTATTGAATCCGTACGCTATCGCAGCATCCTCCATGATGTCGCATTCATGAAGAATGTCCGGTCTGGTGGGTGGCACGCCAACCAGGATTTCGTCGGGGTTGGTAGTTGATACCGTAGCATTAAGTGCCATGCGCTGCAAGAGTATAGCTATCTCCGCAGATGAGAGCGATAATCCAGTGCAAGAGTTGATGTAGGAAGCATGAGCCGTCATCCGTCGTTCTGAGAGGTCGGGCGTAATCTTAGTGGTGCCACTAGGAAGAATCAGTTTCACAGGCTCGACCCTGCGACATGTTAGCCTGATCTAACGGTTTGCTTGTGATACGGAGACACATACGTGAAGGGTTCTTCACAGTATTCAGAGAACATCGTGACAACAACATTGACAACGATATCTAGCTTCGTTTGATCAGTTGCAGTACAATCTATAAAGATGTTTTTTGTGTTTAAGGTGATTTTGCTGTGTTCAGAGTTGATAATCGGGGGCATCGAAAGAACGACATCATTGGAATCGTAGATGATAGGATAAACGGGAGAATCGCGGATGATGTGGAGATATCTTGACAAGTGTTTTTCGAACTATAGTATAGCCTTCGATCAAATAAATTTTCGGTCATGGCAAAAAGTCTTACCTCGTAAACTGCCATCAACTCTTCCGCAGTATATGCCCTATCTTTATTCAACGGTATGAAGTTGATATCTTTGGGGGACCGCGCTTCATAACGGAAGGGTGGAATTAATGTATCCAAATCATGTGTTCCGATCGAAGCAAGCTGACGCTTTCTACAGATATTTTGATGCAACTTGTCTTGCAGATCGATAAAAGACGCATATGAGCGAGGTGTGAACCTGATATTGCGGAGGATTGCGCCGGCAAAAAGAGGCCTGATTTTGGCTGTCTGAAATGCTTCATCAGAATCGGTGATAAAGTAGGCATTGCATTCAACACACTTCAGAGTCTATTTCAAGGGTAACCAGGTCCCTCTCACCGCCTGGGGGATAGGTTAGCTTGTACGTCGGCGCTTTTGACTTCTTCAAGTAGGTTTGGAACGCTCGAGAGATACCCTCGATGCAGAGAAGATCGTATCTAACAAGTCCAATTAGTTCAAATTATGCTAAGGGAATTTAGCGCCGCTACCTATTGGCAGGTATCTCTATTTTCAATTGCTTTCACCGATAGAAAGTAAGAAACTGGTTGTCCGAAAAAGATGTAACATTCGCTTACCGGTCTTTCTGCGGGTAAGCCATTCTTGATCGCGTCTTCTACTTCTTTTGTGGTCTGTATTGTTGTTGATTATAGTATAAGGTCATTGTATGTTGCTTAGGACGCACATCTTCATCGAGCTCAACGCCATATTCGAAGCATAACTGATCAAACTCTTTCGTCGCTAATTGTTATTTTTATCAGAGCAGTCCGGTAAAGAGAAAAAAAATATTCACTGTAGTCCCGCCCTAGGCGCTCCCAGAGATCTGACTTGTCGACAGCAATTGTCGGCATTTTGATATATCGATGGTGGAGATGTAAAAAAATCGAGTCAAATCTAAAGCAGCATTTGCGCCAATCACAACCGTGCCACGATCGGCACAATACCGATCATCTTTGCTTCTTCAAAAGCAATCATGAAGTACGTCGCCTTGCTTAGTGGTGGTAAAGACAGCTGCTATAACCTTGTACATTGCTCTCGAAATGGCCATGACCTTGTTGCTGCTGCTTCTCTGGGACCAGAGACAGGAAAAGGTTTGATGCAACAATGCTTGGGGTCACCTTTACACTGAGACACTGCTCCAGAAGAACTTGATTCGTATTTATATCAAACTGTCGGACAAGACGCAATAGAGTTTGTTGCAAAAGCTTTGGAGGTTCCACTGTACCGGCAGGTAATCAAAGGAACTGCTATTGAGCAGAACTCTGAATACGGTGGGAGGAATGCAAAAGATGCGGGAGGGATTCCCGGAGACGAAACCGAAGATCTTCATACCCTGCTATCCCGAGTTAAGGTGAAATCAAATGCTTGACTTGCAAATCCGACGGATTTATGTGCTTGCAGGAATACCACCCAGACATACAAGGTGTTGCTGTCGGTGCTATCTTGTCTAATTACCAACGTGTTAGGGTCGAACATGTGTGAGGTCGAGTTCCCCTCAGAATTGTTGTTTCTTCCAATGCTTTCACATCGTCAGGTGCAACCGACTAGGTCTCGCGGTTTTATGCTACCTATGGCAGAGAAACCAGTCTGACCTGTTGGCTGAAATGATTGAAAGTGGAATGGAGGCCATCTTGATCAAAGTGGCCGGTGCAGGCCTCACACAATTTCATCTCGGAAAAACCCTCTCTCAGATGCAAGCTACTCTTTTGAAGCTAGTATGCCCTATTTATCAGCTCAGCTGCTTGACATTTCATTGAATGTTCTCGAAGAATACCGTGTACGGCTCGCATGTATGCGGTGAAGGCGGGGAGTATGAAACGTTGACCTTGGATTGTCCCTTATTCAAGCATCGGATAGTAATGTAACAGTTTTTTCTCCTCCCTTCTCATGATTAGCTGAAATGGACAGAAAGTGAAAATAAGGAAATCGTTATTCATTCTGACAAGGGTTTTGCTAGCGTTGCATTCCTACGAATCAAAGCTGCCCGACTTGAACCAAAGTCTACCTCAGCAGCGAGTATCATCGCCGTTCCGCCCCTCCTAGCTGATGAATATGATGTTGTTTGCGTAGCGGTTTCACGGTCTCAACAGTCAGATTTGACTTCGACTCCAGCGCAGACACGACAGATCTTCCGACATCCCGACGTTCCGTTGTGTAGAAGTCGCAAGAATGGTGCATGGGTGTCAGTCTCGAATGTGTATTCTTCATCGGGTGCCGGCTCCACATTAGAGGAAGAAGTTACACAGTGTTTTCTGCTGCTTATCGGTATGCCCGACGCATTTTGTTCGAATGTCTCTGTTGATTCTATCCAGATCGCCTCGCCGAACACAGCTTGCATCTGTCAAATTGTGCAATAATTAACATTAGTATTTCGTCCATTGATATATTTGTTCGTGTAAATACTATTTACGCGACATTTTTTGGTGCAAGCCCTCCTGCGCGCGCTTGCATCAGTGTCGACCTTCCAGAGGGAATTCGAGTCTGTCTCGATTGCATAGCTTTCACCGAATATTACCCTGGAGCTCGTCAAGCCCTTCATGTTCAAGGTCTGAGCTATTGGGCTCCAGCCAATATTGGGCCATATTCACAAGCAATAACTGTGAGTCTCTGTTTCTGGCTTTTCTCCTGTCCTTTATCTTTATATAGGCTGGTGAACGAATCTTCGTCTCTGGTCAGATTGGTCTCGTCCCCAGCCAATTGGCTTTACCGTTTCCTCGTTCCTTGGATCTGGAGACGGCACTATCTTGTCAGCACGTTTCACGTATTACGTCTGCACTTAGAGAGAATTCAGGAGGTGGTTGGGTGGGGTATACACAACTGAACATATATTGGTTAGCGGACCCGGGTGCTTTTCCTCACGTAAAGAAAGGACATTCGGCCCTGCAGGTTTCCTTCTTCTCTAAGTTTTTTTTAGACAAAGTGCTGAAGATTCCTTGCATTCTAGACTCTTTCCTGTCCAACTATATTCCTTCAAGTCAAGGAGTTGCCGAAGAATGCTCTTGTTGAGAAGCAGGTTATCCTTCACACGGGTAGAGCGAAACGCAAGGACGAGTATGGGGGTGACGTTCTGCGAGACCTTGTGCCTTCGTTTCATCAAGGTTTATTTTTCACTTCACTCGGTTCACCTGTCTGACTCTATATAGACGAAATAAAGTTTGGAAACGGGGATGCACTAAGATGGGAAGTTTCGAACCTGGAGGATGGAGACTCGTCATGTGTTCTCGTCTTTTTGAGAGGAGGTGAGAGAGAGGATATTTCTATTGGTTCAGCACTCATAATATCGGAAGATCCTTGCCGGAACGCTTCGGGATACGGGACAATGCGTTCAGCACTATCGTCTTATCTGGCTTCGGCATTGTCATTGAGGTATTTCTATCTTCCGAGTGGTGCAGAGCTATGTAAATCCCGAGTGCTTTGTTTTTCTACCGAACGACTCATTTTCCGTTTCATGATTGTAGACAATTTTAGCACCTTCATATTCGAGGGAGATGTTCCTCCCATCAGTCCCATACCATGTCGCAAGATTTCAAGCTTGCATGATGATACTTGGGACTGTGCTTTCTGCATTGTCTCAAACAATGTTTAATAGAAATACTGTCCAGAAACTGACTATGGATCTCAACTATAAAACCGAAGTATTTTACACATAGCAACGGTGGAAGCGAAGGAGCTGAGTTGAAGGAGACAATGAGAATGCGAAATCAAATTTGGCTATGATTATGGATCCTAATTAGATTCTTGAGATTACGGGCTACCCTCTTCTCCCAAAAGCTTCATTTCGCCAAGGCGTCGGCGCATAGCTTTCTCTGTTGTAGTTGGAGCAACCTTTCGGGCGAACGCGGCACCTATGAGCGCACACAATCCTCCGAAACGAAGAACCCAAGCGACTCCATGTTTCCCGTAGTACGTGGATTTCTCATCAGCAAGTGAATTATGACCACCTCCATCAACGATCTTGAATATAATACTGGTAACAATTGCCACCTACAAGATAAGATGATCAATAGGTGAACTTTCAGAGGATTTATGAAAGTTACAATGAACTGAGGCATCACGATGGCAAGATTATGGATTCCAAGTATGGTACCTCCTGGCAATGGCTTTGAGGCTATCTCTTCTTCCTCAGGGTTTGTGTCATACTCATCAAAGGAGCGACGGCGGATTAGTGGTCTCGTTTCACTCGTGAACGATGGCCGAACCGGTGTTGAAAGATTACGGGAATGAGAAGGACGTCGGAAAAGTGGATTATTATTTGAGCGTTGTGGCGGTGGGGGTTCTTTCAGTAACTAGAAAGACTTCAGTACCTATTGTAGAATGACAAGGGGAAGTTCTACCTCCATGATAATGGCGAACGGCACCCACATGGCCACAGCCCAGCATACCCCAACAAGACTAATGAAAATGGTGGCTTGAACCACGGTTGAAATGAAAAACGTGGAAAAGGTCAAGAGGCCGAAGAAAAGAAGGGCACCCGTCCAGATGTTGCGCAGGAGGAAGGGCATAACAGGAAGCTCCAGAGGCTTCCCAGCCCGTGCAGCGTCAATTCTCCATTGCCGAACCAAGTCTCTCAGTCGTGCTATTTCTGCGTCTCCATCTACATCGCTTTTATGACCCAGCAACCTACGATCGCGATTTGCCAGATGAGGGAGAATAATGCCTGCAACAACGCCAACTACACGGAAGATGAATAAATGCAATGAACCAACAACAACGCCAACACTTACCAATACTGTAAATAAGCAACGCTAGTTCACCTGTCCTGGTCGCAAGCTCGGGATCTGGTTCTCGGTCTAGTTGATATGCCATAATCTGACCCATGTATGTTGTACTAGAAGTCGTATTAGCATGGTGTTCATTTTACATAAAATAAAATAGAATAGATACATACGCGTAGAATAAGAAAGGAAACCAGCCCATGAAAGCGAAGAGCTGGACGTAGCAAACCCGTCGGATAGGTTGAGGTAAATTCCAAATTGCTTGACCAATGTTCTCAAATACTTCCCGCATTTTCCTGTATACGTTTTCTTTCAGTAAAGGCGTGTGCGGACCTCGGAAAATACACACCCGCGCCCCTGCTGTCTCTGCACTTTGACTCTTTCTTCTTCGTGGTGTGATGTACATGTAATCACAACAGTGATAACTAGAATAACAATGCAAATTATGCAGAACTTTCTGAATTGATTGCCACCAATAAGTCTTATGATGGGTAGCTTGGCTAAAGGCAAGAATCCTAAAAATAGAATGTTCAACGTCGTCGGTGGTGCATCATGGAGTATGAGAATCTCACCAAAGCCATAACCTATTATATTACCAGCATTGGTCATTCTCCCATGCCATGCATTACCAGAGTTCAGCTGTCCAGGAGGAGTGACATCTAGTAATAGGTTTCGCAGAGAGGCTTGTAATCCGTTGAGCGCGAAATCTAAAATATAGAACGAAACAATGGCCAGGGCAATGGCCAACGACTTTGCCTATGTCGTAAATTAGCACAATGCTCAATGGAAGTAGACAAAAACCTGTACTTGTTCCTGCCTTTTCTCGGACCAGTCTCCAGAACCAACTCCAACAAGGTCGACTAGGAAGGCAGCAATATCTTGACAAAATGCAAGCAGCAACGTTGAAACCACTAATGCGGCAGTGGAAAGAACAATCCAAAAGCGCCTTCTATATTTTGATGAGGAAGAATCTGATAGTGCTCCTAAAGAATTGTGGGTGGATAAGAACCGTTCAATTATGTAGGGAATCAGGTTTATACCTATGACTGGCTGCGCTATCAAACCACTGATAGGTCCCGCAAGCCACACTAGAGATGTCAACTGCTCCGACAAACCAAGCTGCAGCAGAATTGGTGTCCCGTATCTACAGGAACAATGATACGCATGTTAGCGCTGATCGAGGAACCATCCGCTTGTCAGAACCAACCCGAGTTCAACAGTCCAAGCTATCTGAGCTCCAGCCATTGAAATACTGAGGGTGATGAGGTCCCATGTGGAGAAAAACCTCTTTTCTTGGGGTGTCGACACCTTCCGAATAGCATTCGAAGGGACTACATCGTCGACTGCCCCCAGCTCGTCCTCTTCCTGAGTCCGACTTCGACCTGGCCAAGGGATTTGGCTGGTGGGATCGGGGTCGTTATTGTCAGCGATTGGGTGTATCATACTGGCAAGTGGAATGTTGTTGAAAGTAAAGCAGGCTGCATTTAGTACGGAGCTAGTGTCCACCTTATGTATATGGGTAAATGGCTGCCATTCCGTTATTACTTCGGCATGCCCCGAAAGTAAACCTTCACGCTCGTGGCGCAACCTTCAAGAATACAAGTTGATTGCAACAGTTAAAATCTACATCTACATAAAGCCTTCTATGTCCATACGTGACAAAAACTACATAGTTAAGCACATAGAAAACTTAGAAATACATTGCTAAATGATTAATATTGCAATGAAGTGAATGTCCTGCTGAAACCACTGATCACCAACTGAAAAGTAATCATACACAAATGCAATGTTGATACAATGGATCATGAGTGGGGAAACGTGAATGCCCCTAACACTATGATCCGCGGATCGAAGCTGAGGACATACCCCGTCGATGATTTGATCCATTAGCAGCCTCGAAGCTTTGTAGAGGCTTGGCGAGGATATGAAAGGCCTTGCGACGTCCATTTGCGGGAGGTGTGATAGGGTCTTCTGATATTGGGGGATCGGGAAAGCGGGAAAAGTTTTCTGGGGGACCGATATACGGGTTTGTTGATTCTGACAGTTTAAGTCGATCCATGCTTGCTATGGATCGCAGTGTCTTTGCAAACGATGACCTCGATGTAGAATGAGGTTGAATAGGTAAGGGCGATAGTGATCCTGTTGCCAATGATGGAGTAGTATCAGACCGATTTCGGGTATCGGCCGCTGCGTTAGGCGTGTTACTCGACGTCCGCAATTGCGCAGCTGATGCTGATGATCTCAGTATTCTTGGGGTGGTTGAACCGCTCAACACCGTCGATATATCATCCCCGTTAGCTGACAGACCAGCTGTAGCATATTGAGAATTGCTCTGCGACCTATTTTCCGTTGATGTGGTTCCCTGGCTACCACTTCTCGTACGATTTAAGTATCTCTCCATAGCATCTGCATCCCTTTCCCTCATTCGGCTTGCGATAGGAGATAATCCAGATGAGAAATTGGGCGGGCTGAGCATAGATCCCTTCGATGTTCCCGATGCAGAATTGTATGCAGCCGCACTACTTGAGGGAAGGTGGTTGAGAAAGATGGAACTTGACCCGGTGGAAGGTTGAGACGGCGAAGATGATAGTTGACCAGCATGTGAGCTCTCCCGATCACCGCTGTCCGATGTGGCTGTCGTACGACTTGTCCCTGACCCACTTCTCATTCGTGAGTAAAGTGGGTCTTTTGCTGGTACAGGTGGTGGTAGCGAGGAACCAGAGATATACCAATCGTTGGCTCTTGATGCCGCTTGAGCGGCTTGAGCGAAAATATTTCGTCTTTGCTTCTTGTTGTTTTCGAATTGGATTCTTGCAGTGTCTTGGAGTGTGTCGCGTGTGCTAAAACTAAAAAGAAATTATTCAGCGTAATGAAGAAAAAATAGGACGAAAAAACGCAACGAATAAGCATAATCGGATGCCGTGAAGCCCTGGTTATTCCTAGCCGAGTATTGACAACCTCGTTCGATAAGCATTTGCACTATCTGTCTCATGTTCATTAATGACATCTTTGAAATATTTCGCCACCAGCACAACTTACGGGAATGTGTCCCCATGAGCTCGCACTACACTCGTTAATTAAAAAATCGTGGGTTCTAGGGGGAAAAATTACGCACTAATGCAGAGGCGTGTTGCCTTTATTGTCAGATAAATCAAAATCTGCCCCAAGGCCACAGAGCATCTATTGAACGTGTAAGCAATCCCTATATGGAGCAGCGTTAAGACTTACTCTAACTAACTCTTCGTTGCCTTTCAGAGCTGCTATGTGGAGTGCGGTCTTCCCGTGCATGTTGGACCAGTCGAGAATCCACGAATACCTGTCATAGTATGATTGTGCCATCCTCAAGTATGCACCAGTATTATCTTGCTCATCGTAGGCATTTGAAGAGTTGGGTTTCTGGTCTGCCAACAGCATAAGAATTGTATTATTCTCAGAGTCCTAGAGACAATGGTGAGTGGGTTTTAAGCACAACTGAAATCCAGCACCCACCCGGCTAAGTTCGTCATCGTCGTGACCAGCGCTGAGAAGAAATTCAAAGGTCTCCTCATGTCCCAATATGGCAGCCCATGCTAGTGATGTATAACGCTGTGGAGCAGTATCGGGATTCCGCACATCTGTCCTCTGAATGAGACGTTTGACCAGGAAAAGGTTATTTTCTGTGAAAGACGTATGAGCTCCCATATAAGTCGCGGGAAACATAAAATAGGAACAAACCTTTGACTGCACGGCGGAGCCTGGCCGTGGCATCTCTCTCGGCCATGAAAGTGGAAATACGAAGAAGAAAAAAAGCCTTGGGGTCGATGATTGTAAGGTTTGGAATTGCTGTAACGGCATTGGCAACATGAACGAGTCACGTGCCTTAATTTACTTTTCATTGTCAAGGACTCTTCTTTGACCCGGCAATGCCAAAAGTCGTTTCGAGATCAGCAGTTTCGTCTTCAACTGACGGTGAGTCGCCGCTGAACTATCTAAGGAGCATACTTCAACAACTTTTGCACTAGCGCGGCCTACTGCGAGCTCGGCTGCCGCGCTGCGAGTGTATTGTGAGTGTGATAAAGTTACGGATGCCCTTTGGACTCATCCCTTTTAATAGACTGTATCTGCGGTGAATTTATCGTGCGTTTCAATTCCCTTCGCTAACCCCACATGCTGATGCAACGCACAGCTCGTTATTGATAAAACTCTCGGCGCTCTTCCCAGGCGAAAGACGGACAACGCCATTATCATCCGATCACAAGACTCTGGCGACGCCAAAGCAAGGGTATTCAAGTTGAATGCAGTTGCTGAAGAGCCTATCTTACTTGAGAGGTACGCGCCCAACTCTTTCATTCCCCCTGCATGAGGAGTGCTCAAAGTTCTGCAGGCCCAATGGACACGAAATGCAATATCGCTTTCATTGTCCGCGATGCTCCCTGAAAATTGGGTATCAATCCTCACCCCCTCCCATAAAATCTGCTCCGTTCTTATACATATTCGCTGGTGCTCTCACTCAAGTACAGGGCCAAGTACCGTCAGACGCGTTTGACGGTGAAAATGAAGTTTGAAATTGCTGCTCGCAAAAATTACACTCTATCACCACCTATCTGTGATTATTCTACACCCTAAGGTCGACCTAATGCCTTTTCCGCGGCAGTACTATTTTAATGTCGCCGTATCGACATATTTCGACCTGCCTGATAATTTCAGTCAGCGTCAAAGCTATCTTTAAACCAGTTCTTGCAAAGGAGAAGGTTCAGATACCGTTGTAGAAATGAGCAAGTCATTACAGTGCATTAACAGAGAATGCAAGTTCATACAGTGTGAATAAGATGTGCATCACAAGAAAACAGATGTTGTGAAGGGAAAGTCACTCACATATTCACCTTCCCCGTTGACCAACAGGATTGGAAAAAGAAATTTTCAGTCACCTTGACAGCAGCTTGGCTTGGCTACAACCGAAAACGCAAACACTTTCCATTGTCCACGTTTATGGTTGCCAGGTTATAGATATCACCTTGAAAATCATCGTCCCATTGAGAAAGTCATAGAAGTGAACAATGAAGATGGTGGAAGAAAAATTAGAATTTGAAATGCGTTTGATGTACATTGTGATGGTGAAGGCAATTGCCGACGGTCATTGCTCTTGAGTTTCAAACTACAAGCGGTTGTTCGCGTCTTGCTGTAATACCGCGTCCCATTAACAGTCCACTTTTATTTTCTTTCTTTAAAGATGGAGCTTCCATCTGCTAGGGAGATTGAGCTCGAAGTGCTTCTACGAGAGAGGGAATCACAGTTAGCCAACCTAAAGGTGAAGCTACCTTTGTAGATGTACTATTTCAACCGAGCAATCTAATTTCTTTAAGTAGGATGAGGTTCTTTCATTGCGACAGTACCTCTCGACACAGCCGGGTCCATCAACAACAGAAGCAGTTACTCTTCCTCCAGCAATATTATCCGTCTTACTGCCTCACATCGAAGCTGCTGACAACAATACAGCATCTTCAGTGTCCGCAACTGTGGCAGGAGGTTTGAATCAGCGAATGCGCCAACTTCAAGAAGAAAATGACGAACTGTACAACCTCCTGAAGACTACAGAAACGGGTAAATTAAAGGATGAAGTACGTTCACTGCGGAAGGCCGTGGCGAAACTGGAGGGTGCACTGAAAGGTTTGTATGCAATTGATTTGATACGCGCTTTCATGTGCTTAAGACGGTCTATCATAGAATCTCATCAAGTTATATATTCACTGTCGTACGTTTTTTTCTTTGCCTTTCCTTATTGCCCATAAGCGCTGAACAATCATCATCATTCAGAGAGGAACTGGAGAAGACTCATGAAACCCTTATGAACTCTTCTCGGCAAAAGGATCCCGTCCATTCAAACCCCAAGGCATACTCCAATTCGCCACGGACGCCTTATCGTCCGGAACAGACATCCAGCAACTCATCCAAAACCAACGCATCAAAGCCTCCGCCCACGGGGCCACGAGGGTACAAACGGCCTCGACTATCAGAGCCGCAGGCTTCACCACCGCCGCCTCGTCCAGTGGCGCCTCTACCTCCAAAGCCACAGACACAGAATAATCTCCACTCTCACTCACACACGCACACGCAGAACCGTCCTCCTATGGGTCCTATGCGTGACCATTCCAGGCATTCAGGTAGCAGCGGCGCTGACAACACAAAGAGACATAAGACGAATCCAAGCGAGCCTAGTACGAATCACACACCCAAGATGGACATGGACGGGATGGATCTTCCTTCATCCAAGGCGCCTCCGCCTGAAACGGTGCGCGAACGCGATCGTGTTCGAGAAAGGGAGAAGAACAACAAGGAACGGGAGCGGAGGGATCGCGATATTAATCCAACTAGTACGAATCCAAGCAAGCCTCAGCCTAGTAATCCAACGGCTCGAAGGAACGGGAGTAGTCATTCGAACACTGGTCGCGGAGGAGGAGGAACCGGAACGGCAGGAGGAAGTACGGGCCGAAGGACTGTCAACACTGTTGGAGGGTCGAGCAGTCAGTCTGACAACCGGACGCTGCAAGAGAGAATGGGACTCTAACAAATTGGAGAGAAAAAAAGAAAATTCCAGTGTGTTTGCTTTGCTTTTTTTTTCTTCTTTCCATCATGCTATCGTGCTTGTGCATTGCTATATCGTATTTTACATTGGAACTCATTGAAGCATTTTTATTTTTGCTTGTGAACAAATATCATAGGAAGAACGGGCTTTTTTGCTAATCTTTACTTGTATCTCATCATCAATGCGGTACGCTATCCTCATACCCACTGTAGCCATTATTTTTCTCACATTCTCAATCTCTTGCTCAATGCTACTCCGTACTAACATTTTTTTGTAGTTTCCGTGGTATTCGACACAACCAGTTTCAATTGTCTGTTCACCTGACTGTCATGTCTTCGACTCAAGTTTTGTAATAAGTATTCAATCTATCATAAAATATAAAAGTAAGACTTTAGCTGCGTATTCAAACAGCGTTGGTAAGAAAGGTATAAAATTAACTACGAGAGGGTAAAGTATGGATTAAGGTCTGAATGCTCAAACTAGAATGATCAAAATATTGGGAATACATACAGACGTGAAAGCGTGAATGGAAAATAGGTTAAGAATAATTAATTACAGGCAAAAGGCACTGCCCAGTCTGGTTGCATGAAAAGAAGCAACCGTAAAGTCGTGGAGTTGATGGTGCAAATGACGAGTCCTTGGAATGATGTGTGCTTTCACGATTTAGAGAGGGGATAAAATAGAGGTGGGGCCCATTAGAATCGGGCGTATATGGTTTCAAGAAGGCAAGGAAGATGTACAAGGCACAGCCCAAGAAGAGTCCGTTATCGCGTTGATCCTCTCCACATGCGTTGGAAGAGAGGGGCGATGGTGAATGGATACAATATTACACACTCGTCACATCGTTGGGTGACTGTTTGAGCTGGGATTTGATTCCGAAAAACCGCAAGCATGCGAGACCCACGTTCTTGGGTTTCTCGAGAGGCGGAACGCGCTTCGAGTTGGATTTCGACAACTTCCGTTGAAATCCCGCCGTCTGTAGGTCCATTGCCGCCAGTCCATCTGTTTGGTCAAAGAGAATAGGCCTCAGTGACACCGGCTTGGGACAGAGGATGTTATTTGAACTCGCGACCACCGACTGTTTGGATGATGGTAAGGGTGGGACTGAGCACACCATTGTCGGCGTTGGCGAGGGCGAAGGGGATGGAATAGCGACAGAGAGCGTAGGCTTGTGATTGGCAGGATCAGGAAGGAAGTCCGTGGTTGAAGGACAAGGCGAAGGCGACGAGCGAGGCGTGCTGCTGGAAGTAAAAGTTGAACGGGTGCGTTTCCTTGTCCGAGGCATGCTGTGGGAGTCGTGTCCATCTTCAGACACCATTCTTCCCCCTTCGTTGGTAAAATCCATGGACCGCATAGAATGAAGACTACGAGTGGGATGGGGGAACTGGACGCGGATTTTTGGTTGCGAGGGCCAACGGCGAGGATGAGAAAGGGGTGTAGGGAGAATGTCGGGGGATGGTTGACGGGGAGGAGGAGAGTCTGGACGAGTGAAGATGGACATTGAAAGAGTAGAAACAAGTTAAGAAGACAATGGCAACCAACTTGTTCGTTTATAAATATGCGCTCGTGACCCGATCTGGAAGTAATCTCCGAATTGGACATTCAATTTATCGGGTTGTACAGATCTTGCCTTTGTCCTAAATTGTTGTATTTCTTGCACGCGGCACCGCTTTTGTACTATTATACGCCAAATTTGTGTGTTCGTCACGCAACTGTGACCCCATTGTTGACTCGTTGTCGCGCCACCGATTGATTCCAATCAATCTGCATATAAATTTGAATTCATCATTTCCGGGTCGGTGAATCCTCCAACTGCCCACTGGAGCTACAAATGTCTTTACTCTTTCAATTATATTTTGACTTTGTGGATGCACTCTCCATCTGTGGATATAAGATGAAAGTCGAAAACAGAGTCAGGGTCGAGCGCGATTCGTGAACTACCAATTTCAGCCACGAGGTCGGTCAGGGTCGGTTGCTCTGCTTCTGAGATCGATGTTTCATGACGTTGTACCATCATTGTTTGTCCGCCACGTTTGACATTACTTTCGTAGAAAAAGAAAACTTGAAATAGAAGCCAAAAACTTCTTTGCAAGTTGCTTTTTGGAAATTAATTCCTAGCTGCAATATCAATTTGCTACGGATGTGTCGTGACTCAGTAAGTTCATAAAGCTATATGCGGTTTTTAATAAATTTATAATAATCCAGGGTGAAGACAGTACTGAACTCTTGTCAACCATTACCCGACCCTTTCGCCAACGCATGATTTGCAGTATATTTCCCGAAATTAATCGTTCCGTGGTCACCCTGAAAAAATGCGGCTGTTTCGCAAACATGCGGAAGTACGGTGTTCACACAGAATTTGAAACTTGATCACCGTTAGGTGATGTCGGAAGTAGGAAAAGACTGATGACTCGCAGCAAGTGTGTAAAATAGCACATTGATGGTACGAAGGCATCTATAACGACTTGGACTGTTGCTAAGACTTTAGTGTCAGACTCGATCATCATGGGCCGTCCACGAGCCTTCTGAACACCCCGAAAAAAGTACGGCTGAAAATGCTCTCTTGCCCTACAAGCCCTTCTGCTGGACAGAGTCGTAGATATGCTACCTTACACCCTCTGCATCCTCTTATTGCTTGGATTCATACAGGTCACGTATTGTTTCTACCTCAGTAACCTGTCTGGACGCGACAAAGATGATGGAAGAACCAAGATCTCCTTTCATATAGTAAAAAGAATCGGGAATGTTTTCTCTGCTAATGCTGAGCGCAAGCAGGCGTTCTTGCCAGTTGAAGCGGGCGGTGTCACTTACGGAGCGGTAAACACATCTTTTTCCTGCCCTGCGAAGAAGCTTGTCATGGCCTACTACCCCGACTGGGTTGGAGATACCTTTCCTCCAGAGAAGATTGAGATGACTCGTTTTGATTGGATCGACTTCGCCTTCGCAGTCCCAAATTCCAATTTTGCGCTTACTTGGGATGAACCTAAAAAGGGACCGGATCTTCTCAAACGACTTGTTAATAGAGCCCATGCCAACGGGACGAAGGTTAAACTAAGCTTAGGAGGATGGACGGGTAGCAAGTGAGTTGCGAACTTTCAACTAGTTACGCTCTTCTCACGATTACCAATTATGTTAGGTACTTTTCCAATGCAGTCGCCACTGAGCAGAGCCGGGCGATATTTGCAAGCAATATACTCGCGGCCTACAAAGCGTTTGATCTGGACGGAATCGATATTGATTGGGAGTATCCTGGACGACAGGGTGCCCCGGGGAACAAATGGCATCCAAATGATGCCAAAAACTTTTTGTCATTCATTCGATTACTTCGCACCGTTTTGCCGCCCGCAGCTCGAATAAGCGCCGCAGTCGATACGACAACTTTCATTGGTAACAATGGAAAAGCGATGAGTAACGTGAGCGAGTTCAGTAAGGTCCTAGATTGGGCACTTATCATGAACTACGATGTCTGGGGAAGTAAGTGAAGTCACTCGATCATTGATAATAGTTTGTGACGAATTGTCTATTAGCATCCTCAAAACCTGGATCCAATGCTCCTCTGCAAGATGTTTGCGGGAATTCTACACAACCAGGGGCAAACGCCGTCAGTGCATTCAACGCGTGGACAAGCGCCCACTTCCCGGCTTGCAAGTTGGTGCTCGGATTGCCTTCATATGGGTACATATCGTCTTCAACTGCAAGCCGACTTCGTACAAGGGCGAAAAGTAGAAAAGTGAAAGCGAAATTTCAACCATCTGGCACTTCTGTGAAAGTGGTCAACGAAGATGGCGGCTCAGATGGTCAGGTTCAATTTAGAGAGCTGCTTCGTCAGGGTGCCCTCATACGGTCGACTCCGACCCTTCTAGGTGCAAGCAATATCTCATCGTTCATCGGCGGCGGCGGATTCGAACGCCGTTGGGATTCATGTTCTGAAACTCCATTTTTGCGGTCCAACGCTTCTCGGCAGGTGATCACCTATGATGATTTGGAATCGCTGAGGTTGAAGGTCGCGTTCGCAAAGGAAGTTGGAATGCTTGGCGTTAACCTGTTTGACATTCATGGGGATACGGACAATTGGGACTTGACCAACTGCATACGCGAGGCCCTCGGTCTTATCTAATAACCTTTATTGTTGGTGGATTCTCCAAAGTTTGCATTTCCGTATACTAGCTTTACTCGATTTTTCTGAGCTTGCCTTTGTTTTGAGTTCTATCTGGAGAACGTTCTGGTGTGCGTAATATGAAAATTATGTAACTCGACCAATAATGGTAACCTCTACATAGATTTTTCATTCCCGCGCATGGTGTTCTTCCTAGTCACTGTCCACTGGTCTAAAGATTTATTTTTGCCTGCATATACCCCCAAGTGGTGAAAGGTTAACATCTGTTTCTCTTGATGCACAAGCCTGCCCCGTTTGAACATTCCAACCTTTGGACTAAGTAATCCATCTACTTTTTGACTGGACGACAAGAACAGGCCTTGCGATCTACGAAACTGGGATCGCCTTCGTTATCCGAGAGCGATATGTCCGAGCATCGTTTGGTTGATGTTCCATCCAAACCCTTTTCTGATAGGAACTATGGTCGAATGATAATTTTCACGCCTACTGGTGAATTTCCTGCTGAACTGCGCGCAAACACAATGGACGGAATAGAAAGCGATCCAGTGCGTGTTGTTACAAATACGTTCAGGCGTATCTTACTTAACGATCATTGTGGATTAGGTCTCTTTATTAGTGAGTTCCTTTCAAACATAGTATATGAATCCTTATCAATCGATTGTCAGCCTTTGAATGCAATACCCCTAGTGACACCACCTGTCAGATCACCTATCAATTCCCGTCAATCGACATCCACTTATAGGCATCCCAGCACCGACACATACTTTTCGTTTAGGCACTACAATTCTCGTGGTGAAGTCGGTTTTTCAGCCAGCCCTTGCATCTCGAATAGCGATGACCATGTTGTGACAATCGTCGGCGAAAAACGACAACAACATTCTTCATCAAAGTGCGAGAGATGTCGCGTTTTTATCCCAGGTGATGGAAAGGACTGTCGCACTGACCTGGCCGCTGGATTCGACCAAGTTACATCTATGAAGTGCCTATCCAAATCATTGAAGGTTAAACCTTCCTCAAATATCGGCCCTCGACCCAAAGAAGGTATTGAAACAACACGCATTGACGATTACCCATTATCTGTAATGACCGACATGTTAAAGACCGAAAAAGTTCATCCTTCTCAGGTGAGGCGCGTACCACCAGTCTGTTTTGCTTATGGAAATTAACACAGGAGAAGGTGAAATCGAAACAACGGCCACCGCAGTCCCCTTATCAAGTACAGCCAGCAAAACGAGACGAGATAGACCGAAACTACCAAAATATATTATTACCTGAACGATCTGCCCAGAAAGCATCCACTATGTGCAAGCCCCGTTTTTTCAAAGCAAAAAATATTGTGAGCTATTGAAGCTCTCGAAGCTATTTTTATTGTAATCTCTATTTATCAGCCTTATTTTAGGGTTGCAATAAGCTTAAACTGTGCTCTGTACATAACTGTACAGGAATCATTGCTTCCGAGTCGTCTGCCAGAAGATGTCTATCATGTGTGAAGCTTGCTTGGAAATCAAGGAAGAGCAAATGGTCAGAAATTCCAGTGTCGGTCAGCTCGCGTGCTTCAGAGGACGTAGAAGCGCCCACGGATGTAGTGCCATTGAACTTCACGAAGCAGACACCAAGGAAATCAGTCACTTGGGCAGATTTGGTGGCTGACTCTCCAAAGGACGCACTTTTCAATCGAATCCCCGCTGAAAACGTCGACAGGGAACCTCCTCCTGCAAAAAAAGGTGCGCAACCCTTCGATGAGCATTTTCGACGAGCAATTGAACATAATAACGACAACTTACATAGACATTGCTTCCTCCAAATCTCGTCCGAACTCCATCAATCAAGCCCCAGAAAGCCGAATGACAGTCCCTACAGATCATTTTTCGGGCTGGGACAGCGAGCTCTCTGACTTATCAGAGATAGACGAAAATGATTCTCCCACAGAGGTGAAGGTGAAATCTACATATATCTCGCCTTTACTTGACTGACTTGCGATTTAGCAGTCAGCGCCATGTTTAACAACTACGGGTCTAAAGATACGAATTCCGCCCCGTCCTGCTGGCATATATTCTCGAAAGTGCGCGACACCAACATGTATTCAATTCATAGCAGACGATTTTTCTCGAATAAATTGCGTTGTGTGTCGCGCTCGTAATCGCCATTTCCAGCAAAAGCGTAAAGTTGGAAACGATGACATCGACGGCGAACTCCTGGAGGGACACGGAACAGGCACTCCTCTTCCTCTTGTATGTGCCATTTCTATACATGGAAGCTCCATTTTGTGATCTGTTTTTAGGAGTTCTTGCAGGATATAGATCCAACGGAAGCTAAACAAGACTCAATTATGCCTGTTCCCAATGCCCGATTATGTTCAAATTATGTGTGCACCTTCATCATTCCACCTTTCGAGGAATACGGCTGGGGGCGATGTTCCCTCTGCCGGCTTCGCGATCATGAATCGCGGTCGTCGCAACGAAAGTCAGGTTTCCCTTGCGACCAATCGCATTCCGACACAATAAAACGTCACAGTGGCGCAAAGCTCTTTTACTTATTCGTATGACTTCTCGTCTCCATGCAGTGGATTGTCCTAACTAAAAATGAAGAGTTTTCTACCCATCAGACCCCCTACACCTGGGAGGTGCCACAGTACGGATTGTGGTGTTTTGATTGATGGCACCTCGACTTTGTGCAAACAGTGTGTTGCGAGACGATCCTGGCTCAAGCAAAAAGCTGGCATTTTGGAAGGACAATTCATAGAGAATGTACACAAGCCAGTAAGCTGCTCTGTTGCTTCGTTATGACCCATTATACACGTTAACTATAACGCAGTCTCTCGAACTGAGATCGTATCCTCAGTATAGATGTTCCAACATCCTTGTACGCGACTTGGGAAACCGCCTGTTTGATTTCCTGAAGGCGCAGTCAGCCTTCTGTCTGTTCAAAGCAGATTGCTCAATAGCTCTTTTCACTTTTGACGGAGAGTTCTCTGTTGTCGCCCTTGATTTTGATGTTGTATCGCGAAAATCGGAGATCGACGTCAGTGCTGTAAAGTTGAAGAAGGAACTTGAACGTGTTGGCCGGCTTAAGTTTGCGTTCGTAAATTGGTTTCATTGTTGAGATCCCTACTTGACTCATTTTTGAAAGATAGTCCCAACAGATTGATATCTGTCCTCGAGGGGGGAGGGGTAGCAATACGCTTCACATGCACTCACCAAGCTCTCATTCCTCAGCCAGTCGAGGACAAGGATGTTGTTTCCGTCACGGAGTCTACGAAAGTTATGCACGGCGAACTAGAGATTGCAGTGCTTCCGGAGTATTCCCATCCTTTTTTACCCGGTCAGAAGACCATTGTTCGCTGTCGTTTACTGGGGTAATATTACATAAGACCATTAATTATTATTATAACTTTTAATCCTTCCTATCGAGTTGATAATTCGAGGTGCAGATGTTATGCGGACGTATGCCAGCTTTAAAGATCGAAGATTTCGTCGTTTTGGACCGTCCTGCTAGAAGATACCCTAAAGAGTGGTTGCAACGAATTGTCTTCCGTTTTAGAAATCACACCTGGCGAATAATCGTTATTGTCATGAATCACGACCGAAGTATATATGCACAAACCCAAGTGTAACAGCCTCAGTTCGAGCACAGCAGTATCAAAACCATCTTCGTTTCCTAATTCTTCAAAACCCACCAGCCTTGGAGTTTCCATAAGTCGTGTGTTTGTAACACCAACATGGTGTGCTCCCTTACCTGTCCTTCGTTACTCCGTCAACAAAGCATATCACACATGGGAGAACTTTAATCGCCAACTTTTCGACAAGCCAGGGAGTATTCTCCACGAAGACGCGGATGAAACGAGTATTATAATACTTAGAAGCTAATTTCTGCATGATAGCTTTAGCGATTGAGGAATTCAGTTGAAGAAGAATGCATACAGCGAGATGTTTGTCCATGATCTCACATCGCTTGAAATTTGAGTGATAGAAATGGATCACACAGCGCACTTCTCGTCTGTCAAGGTGTCACTGAGCATTATAGATAGGGCGCTATAGACGAAAAACTTACGCACTCACTCGTATCACCTCTTTCTCGTCCGTAATCTCTGTATATTTGCCATGATTGTTTTTTTGCATCTCCTTCATGCGTTCCATCCTGCGACGACATATGAGCACCATGGGGAATTATTCTATAGGAATGCCTTACTCTTCCTTGAGCAGTTTGAGGCCTTTTTCCCTAATTACAGGATTGCTGTCATTCTCAATCTCTTCCTCTAGCTCTGCAAAAATAGCGTCCTCGTCTTCTTCGTCGTAGTGTCGACGATTGTTTGATTCGACTAAACGAGCTGCTAGAGATGCAGCTTTAGAGTTACTGGAGACGTGGTAAGTAAAAAGAACTGCTTTGAGACGTCTGGATATTACCTTGACATACTGGTTCAAGTTCAACGTCCACGGTTTATATTTAGCCATAGTTGATAAGATATGATTTTGTTGTTTGCATCTTTAAGTTGAGCTGTTATATATACACGGAATGCTTTCTTGTATCACGCTTCAATTTTTGCTTTAAAGATCGGGTGGAAACATAAAATCATGAAATTAGTCAATAAATCAATTGATAAACACGGTGCAGTGCGGTCATTGCTCTGGTAGTGCTGAAGTCAATTGTTAACATTTGTCATGCAGGGACATGTTACACTCCGTCCAGAAGATAGCGAAGACATGTGGCACCTTTATAACCTAATATCAGAAGGAGATGCAATCCGCGCACCAGCTGTTCGGTAGGGTGATTTCTGTACCAAGCGTGTAATTAACAAGAGCGAACGTCATAGACGCATACAAACCACATCTTCTACTGGATCAACAGAGTCACATCGTATACGCTTGAATTTGACAATCAAAGTTTCAAGAGTAGACTTCTCATCCTCAGCGGGTTCAAGAGGTGCGACTGCAAGTCAGGGAGGTGTCGATTCGGATGCTGGTTCATCTTCCCCAGACGCCTCTTTAGCCGCTCTGCACATATCAGGGCGTGTTACTTCGGAAAACCCTCATGTGAAAATGGGGGCTTTCCATACACTTGACGTAGAGGTGAACCGGGACGTTAGAATAGAGAAGGCTGAAGGGTGGGATAGCATCGCTATTTCCCGCGTAGAAGAGGCGATTGTCCCTGGAAAAGGCGCTGAAGTCGGTGCTGTCGTCTGCGGAGAAGGAACAGCTGCCTTCTGTCTTCTCTCACAACATCTAACCTTAGTCACGCATCGGATATCCGTGCCAATACCCCGCAAGTCAGGTTCATCTGGAGCAAGTCAACACGACAAAGGATTGCAAAAGTTTTATGCGACTCTGTACGATTCATTTGTACGACACATACCATATGCGAATGCTGGCCTACGAGCGATCATCATTGCAAGCCCAGGCTGGGTTAGAGATGCGGTGCATGACTTCATCATGGCGGAAGCAGGGAAACGAGGCGACAAAACTTTACAGAGGGCTCTGAAGGAGAAATGCATCAGGGTGCATGTCAACAGCCCACATGTGCATAGTCTTGTTGAGGTTCTTAAAAGTCCAGAAGTTTCGAGTCGACTGAAGGAAGCGAAGTTTGCAAGGGAAGGTATAATGCTGGATCGGTATGTCCCTCTGTTTAGTCGTTCTACACATGTCAGATTGTTTTTCCAGCTTCTTCAAGATGCTAGGTACGGATGAAATGCGGGCGTGGTATGGCCCAGATCATGTTTGTCTGGCTGCAGACAGGGGTGCTATAGGAACGCTGCTGATCTCAGACGATTTATTCCGGTAAAATCTTGTCTTGAAATGGTGCGAAAAATATCTCAACAAACCAACAGGTCGAGCAACCCTGCTACAAGAAAGCGATATGTGTCTCTCGTAGAAGCGGTGCAACAAAAAGGGGGAGATGTGTTAATATTTTCTAGTATGCACGAATCGGGCCAGCGTGAGTGCCATATTACCTTTGACCACCCTTAATATCTAATAGCACTTTAGAATTAAACCAATTAACAGGTGTTGCTGCTATCCTTACCTTTCCTTTGGACATTGAGGTTGTTGAGGCAGAAGAGCGGGAAGAGGCAGAAGCTCGGCAAAGGCAACTAGAAGCGCCCATAGAGTGATGTTGTTGCCCAATCCCATATATGTTTACTATGCGTGTTCTGGGGCCTGAATCCTATCACAGAACCGGTCAGAGATCAGAATGTCTGCGGCAGATATTTCGACGTGGGCGCCTGCATTTTTATGCCCCACGTTAGAATCTTTTTCTCACTGAGACCAGTTTTAGAATCATTATCGCCGCCACAAATGCACGCATCTCCAAGACTTTTGCACCAATAAAGTGCCGACAGCGATAGCTGCAGCTGAAGATGATGCCAACAGTCCTCTGTCTCAGCCCATGGAGAAAGTGAAAAGCCTGAGAAGGGCGAGTCGGCAATTTATTGGATGAGGATGGCTTAGACTGACCTTGGAAGTGAGTATAAACCCTAAGTAACCTTATTGCGGAGTGCTGACATTCTTAGGAGTTCATAACAATCGTGCTCTTAGTCGAGCATCGGATCTTGTGCGGAAGGAGGGAACGGCACCTCAGTCCTCGCGACTACACTGCTCACGACAGAGCCGTGCAAAGAATTGATTTCATTCTCAAAAATATTCCTGTTCTTATTTAACGTGAGTCTCTTAGTTTCCTCACTGAGTTGTGAATCATATTCCAACCTTCAGTCTTTAGTCTCATAGGGCTGCTTCCATCTTGTCCTAAAAATTCTGTGGAAAAGTACGGGGCCCGTACGTTTTTTTGCGAATATAGAATATGAAGTCGAGATTTAGGATTTTTTATTCGCAAAGTGTACGAACTAATTATGTCGTTTTCATCATTAACACTAATTAGGTTTATTCCCCATATCAACGAAATTGGACTGCATGACAACCTTTCACACTTCCTGGAAGAGCGTCCGGGTCCATCGGCTAATGACGAAACTATAAGATCGTCGAAGTTTCACCTCTTTCCGTCGAGGGATTTAAACTTGAAGATCCTGACGAGGTGAAGTTTGACCAAGAGTGAAAACGTCACATTACAGGTCTGTCATTTACTTGCATTGCCTCGAGATATTTGGATGCTCGAAGCGTTTTTGAGCACGAAAGCGCGTTCTTCCCGACTCGGAGCCGTTAACTCGGTTTCAATTATACGAGATAACACAATCGTTCCGATAGTGTATGCCTGTCCTCAGGCGTAGTATTTGTTCAGTGTTCGGGCTACGATGCGCCCAAGGAAAGTGGACAGAAAGAGATCATCCGGCGTAGGAAGACGGATTTAAGAAATTGTGTGGCGCGATTCTACACGAATATCGCGTATGTAAGGGCCATTTTCAGAGGAATACTCAAAAGTGGTGTGGGTGAACCAAGCACCGTAGGAGTCAGGAGTTGGTCGAGGGCAGAGTGAAAATGATGCGGAAGCACTCTCACGATGGAAGGAAGGAAACACTCAAAAAAACTGGAGTACCGATTGTTGACGTGTTGCATGGATTGGGTTCATAAGCGAACAAAGGTGATTACGGCGGTGTATCTGACCAAGGATCCGGTGATTGATTGGCGTGTCGATTGGCATGTTGAGCGGCTCAGTATGGCTTTTTTCTATTCTTAATAGACGTGACCTACCTACTTTAGTATTTCATGCAAAGACAATTATTTTAATATTTAGTCTGACCCAACAGGGGAATTCATCCGAGTCATCATAGCGCCCATTGAAGGGACAATCCTGATGAATGGACTAAATATCTCCGAAAGGGAATATTCTGTCTACTTTGTGCAGTAAATTTGCAATCCATTGACCAATCCGTGTCGTTGCCTTGACTACGGTATTTGCATCCTTCGAGCCGACCAAACAATTTCCTTAAAAGGGAAGTTCAACCAACCATTGGAGTGGTTCAATTCTGAATGCTTTCCCAATCTCATTGTCCTATCAATCTATAAAGGCTGTCTTGCCCTGCCCGTTTTGGTTCCTCAGCAACCTCTGTAACGGCTGCTCACCACCAATTCTTTCGTCCAACTCCAGCCTTTCGACAACGCTCCCAAACACGCACTTTGATTAGTTGCTGATTCAGTTGCCTATGTCTTTCTCAACAACTTCGTCCTTGTTCTCCTCCACCACCTCTTCACAGTCGTCCTTGAACTTATTTATCCTTCCGCCGTCCTCTTCGCCCCGTGAAACCCACGCCATGTACGAAGAATTGGGGTTCATTATGCGCCATTCCAACAAGCCGAATCATAACAACAACACATTCGAATCGACAAAGTCGACGGATTCTTGGTCTGCAAAGTCACGGTCTTCGTTGAAAAAATGGTTCAGCCGAGTTTGAGAAAAACTTGTCCTCAGCACTCGCAATGCCTGTGCCCAAAAAATAACTGGAACTCCTCAGTTCCTTGGTCGCAATGCTCCATTGTTGCCACTTACAAGACAGTGGTGCTTTGTGATTCTCGATATCCGTAGCCGAAGTAATAACTGCTACGACCTCGACCGCGCACTTTGTTGGCCCTTCCGAATTATACTCGCGAGCTTACTCGCTGATGGAAGATGGAAGGTGTACCGCCAGTCGCAAAAAACCACTGTCTTACTGTTTGGCAGGACGACCTCAACTTCGAGAGGTCACAGGTGTTTCACTGCATCTAGCTCAGTTCTGGGCAACCAAAATTTGGGAGTAGAATATAACCTTCTCACCTTTCAAAACGTTACAAGCACGGACTCTCCATCACGGACTTGTTTGATTCTAGATATTTATTCTTCTTATAGTACCGAATCTGTATCACTTACATGTATTTAAGAAGGATACTTGAAACATCTTTATTATTGTACAAATGTAAAAAAATGATACAAGGATTGTTGAAATCCCAATGAAATGCAACAATGAAATGCAACACCTGTAACATACAAAGTTCCGTGAAATTTCCCTTGCCTCCTGAAATGAAGCACCGTAACGCTACTTTGCTTTGGTCGACCCGTTAATTTTCGCCAACGGTTGAGATCATTGACCCATGACCAATGTTCATAAATTAGCCACATCGCGAACGCTGTTGAAGCGGAAAAGGGAAAGGTATTTTAGGCGTAGGCACTACGAGCCCACTTGGCAGCCTCAACAAGGTTAGTAAGAGAAGACTCAGTCTCCTTCCAACCACGGGTCTTGAGACCGCAGTCCTGCAAAAGAAAATAAGCGTATTATAGATTTTATGCAATATCAAATACACACAGGGTTGACAAAGAGGAGATGATCAGGCAGGATTTCAAGCATGGCTTTGAGACGGTCCTTGATTTCCTGCTCCCCAGGGACACGAGGAGAATGGATATCGTAGACACCAGGACCGATCTGGTTCGAGTAGCCATAATGCTTGAAGGTATTCAGTAGCTTCATGTCGCTCTTGGAAGCCTCGATTGAGATGACATCAGCATCCAAGCGTTGGATAGACGGGAAGATATCGTCGAAGTCGGAGTAGCAGAAGTGAGAGTGACTCTGCAACTTGTCAGTAACTCCCGCAGTGGACAACTTAAAGGAGTCGACGGCCCATTTAAGATAAGCATCCCAGTCAGAGCGGCGGAGGGGCAACTAAGAGGAAATCAGGAAAGAATACTAATTTAGGCAAAGATAACTCACTCCTTCGCGGATAGCGGGCTCGTCAACCTGGATGGCACTGATACCGGCCTTCTCGAGATCGACAACTTCATCGCGAAGAGCCAAAGCAAGCTGCTTGGATTGCAATTCTTTGGAGACGTCAGCACGGGGGAAAGACCAGTTGAGAATGGTGACAGGTCCAGTCAACATGCCCTTCATAGGCCTAGTAGTTAAACTTTGGGCATAGCTACTCCATTTAACAGTAATGGGGTGGGGACGGTTGACGTCGGAGACGATGATGGGGGGGCGAACATAACTAACGAAAGTGTAAGTCGAAACGCTTACGGGTTCCTAATGTCAAGAAAAGCTTACCGAGATCCATAGCTCTGAACCCAGGCATTCTGTGTGAAAACGAAACCATGGAGCTGTTCGCCGAAGTACTGAACCATGTCGTTACGTTCGGCTTCGCCATGGACCAAAAGATCAATACCGATTTTCTCTTGGAACCGAACGACAGTTTCGATCTCCTTCGTAATGAACTCTTCGTACTGTGCCTCAGTGATGTCGCCCTTGCCCAACTTAGCACGAGCCTGTCGGATCTCCTTTGTTTGCTATGATCCAAAGAAATAAAAATGGGGAAAATGCGACAACAGATGCAGAAAAGTGCTTACAGGGAATGAACCGATGGTGGTGGTCGGGAACTTGGGAAGGTTGAGGTGTTTGGCTTGGATTTCCTTGCGGACAGAGAAAGGGCTCTTCCGATCAAGCATGTCAGGAGTGATTGCATCTACACGCTTACGAACAGTGTCGTCAGAAGTCCTCTCGAATTCTCGGCGCTTGGAAATCGAAACTTTATTGGCCTCAAGGGCGGCCGCGATAACCGGGTCTTGAGAACCAGAGAGGGCAGCAGCGATGATAGCAACCTCGCTGGCTTTTTCAAGAGCGAAGGAAAACCAATCCTTTTGCTCGGATGTCAACTTGTTCTCAGCAGCCAGAGTGACAGGTGTGTGTAGAAGGGAGGAAGAGGTGGCAACAATGACTCGATCTGCACCAAGGGCATCAATAGCTTTTTGACCGATTTTAATCGAGGCCGCGAAATCATTCTTCCAGATGTTGCGACCAGATACAAGGCCGAGTGAAAGAATGATACTGGTTGCCTTGATGGCGGCGAGAACCTCGTCTATCTGACCCGGAACTCGATCAAGGTCAATGTGAAGACCTGCGACCGGGAGTTTGGCAATGTAGTTCACGTTAGTGTCGAGCCGAGCGAAATATGTAGTGAGAAGGATCTTAGGAGCAACTCTGGAGAGAGCAGTATAGGCAGCGGTGAATTGCGATTCAAGATTTGCAGCACTGTCCAAAACGAGGATGGGTTCATCGACTTGAACCCACTCTGCGCCCGCAGCCTTCAGATCAGCAAGGAGAACTTCATAGAGGGGAATGAGCTTCGAAAGCAGTGTAATAGGTTGGAAGCCAGGTTTAGCCCCTTTGGAAGGCTTTCCAAGGACCAAAAAACTGATGGGGCCCAGAACAACAGGACGTGTCGTGACGCCGGCAGCCTGTGCCTCTTTGAACTCCTCAACGGCCTTGTTGAAATTAAGCTTGAACTCGGTTTCATCCGAAAACTCGGGGACAACAAAATGATAGTTTGAGTCAAACCTGTAAGGGATTAAAACCAGTTGGAGGAAACTCGAAAAAGTCTCACCATTTTTTCATTTCTGAGGCAGGAACGTCCACACCCTCTGATTGACGACCACGACCCATAGCGAAGTAGACATCGAGGGGGGACAGCCCAAGTCCAGTATAGCGCTTCGGGATGACATTGAAAGCTGCTGAGTGGTCAAGGACATGATCGTACAGAGAAAATTCACCGCTGAAGAAATAAACAGTTAGCTCAACACCAATCATCAGATTTGCAGCATTTCCCACCTGGGAATATAGTCAACACCCTTAGATTTGACACTAGTCCAGCTGGTCTTCTTAACCTCGGCAGCAGCCTTGGTGAGATTGTCCGCAGAGATTTTTCCAGCCCAGTAAGCCTCAACAGCCTTCTTTACCTCACGGTTAGCCCCTTGATTGTGGTGAGGAGTTGCGATCAACTAACAATTTAAAGCGCTCACCGATACGAGGGAAGCCAAGAATACTGGATGAGACCATTTGATATGATGGGGGGAATGAACAAGTTTTTTGTGAAGAGATTGCACGACTTTTGTAGATATGCCGCACGTGTTGCGCGATAATCGATGCAAATCAATCGTCACTTTAGTACTCGGACACGAAGTATATATAATCCAGGTTCAACTTTTATCCTAATTCTAAGTTGAAATTATCTCAATGGGGGAAATTATGGAACACTGTATGGCAATCTCTAAAGAAGATGTCCATTTAGTGTTCATGTTTTGAATTTTCAGATGTTTTCACAAGTTTTCAGGTTCCTGGAAACTTGGAAATCTACATAATACTGAGCAAGTGAAAATTTCATAGGTTTTCATAAAAACTATTCCAGGAGGTTACTAAAAAGTGACATAAGTTTCCAGATCATGAGGTTTTGAGATTGAGAAACCTCTGGAAACTTATTGGACAACTTCCTGATGACTCAAAGAAGAACGGAAACTGGACTCTAACGAGTGGAATTTTCAATTATCTAATAAAATAAGATTGTACTCTTTCAGAGAAGTCGTAAAATTAAGAGATCCAGCTCCGGAATTTAACTAGAACGTGGCTAGTGAAATCGTGAATGTAAGAAGACAACGACCAAGCGGGTTCATGACAAAGGTCCTGCCTTCGACAAGATTTTCATACGCTGGATGGCCGACCGAATGATATCAACAGGCTTCCTGGGCTTCATAAAGTTGATCATCCCTTTCAAATTGCCAACGGCCTCAACATCCGGTATAACGACAGGGTATCCCAGAACTTGACCTGATATATCTGGAATATCGACTGGGGGATCGACATCGACAGCATGTGTGGCGGGCGTGATAGGTCCTTTGCTTTCTGGGCCAGACGAACCAGAGGAAGCCGAGGAAGGAACAACGAGAAAAGAAGAACCAGAAGCGCTCGAGACGCGAGCAGTGTCTGGTTGACCGTGGACCAGCGTTTCCGAGTGGACACGCCGATCGACATCGGGACCTAAAACGGCGGACTGTGGTTCTGGGTCAACAGATTCAATTAACGAACCGATTGAGATACGCCGATCCTCTCCGTCACTTAGTATGGCATTAACTGACACCGATTTTGAGGGCATTTTGGAAGCGAGCCCATCCGCATCTGCAGACAAGTCGTTCTCGTAATTGAAGAAAGTATCAAGCGCTCGGATTTTTCGCCTTAACTCAGGCAAAGAAACGCGACGTAATGGGTTGAGGATGAAAATACCCTTGAAGATATCATTAACTCCTTCAGAGATCGGGAGAACTTGTTTAAAAAAATTGTTATCGTGCAGATACGCTGCAAAGCAGGCATCGTCAGAAGTCGCATATCGCCAAGGGTTTCGACCAGTAACTATATTCATGAGAATGACGCCTAGAGCCCAAATATCGTTGTACCTTGTGGAATAATGCCGGCGTGTCGGCTGACCTATGCACTCTATCACTTGATCAGCCAGAATTTTCGGAAGTAAGAGGGGAAATATGCACCTGGACTCATGTAACAAGAACTGCCACATCCGAATTCCTGCGAAATAGAACCCATAACGGATAGACCGAAGTCAGCCAGACAGACGTGAGTTCCATCTTCAGAAACCAAAACGTTTTCAGGTTTAATGTCTCGATGGTAGACCCCTAGATTGTGGCAATGCTCGACTGCGTCGATGAGTTGGATGAAAGCGTTCTTGATCAGGCGCTCGTTATGATGAAATAACCGTTTCTCGGTGATTGCAATATACAAGTCACCCCCAGTGCAGAAGTCTAAGACAACGTATACGAATAACCCGTCAGAGAAATAACGATGGAACGTCACAACGTTAGGGTGTCCAGACACAAGTTTGTGATAAGCAAATTCCCGTTGCTGCAGTACATCGGCATGAGATCCGCGTCGCGGTTTACTGAGGCACTTGATGGCAAAGACCCTTTGATTCGAAGGACGGGCAAGATTGTCTATAGCAAGATACACTTTCCCATAGGAGCCACATCCAAGAACCTCCAGGACTCGATATCTGCCACGGTCAAGAGAGAAACCAGTGAAATCAGGCATAAGATCCGTTGCGGCAATGCGTCTAATGCGTCCCATGAGGATTGACGACCAAAAACAATAAAAGCGAGCGAAAATGAACTCCGGGCTTATTGAAAGCGTCTTAGAAAATGAATTGAACTGCCTGCAGTTGAGAGTGTGAAAAGAGTACCGCAGAAAGGATGCCTTCTTCCTTTATTCATGTCCCACATCCAGTCTGGAACCTAATGGTCAATGGTCCAAACGAGACCAAAGACAGGAAAGGGAACTGTCATGCAGACGATTCTTGCGGCCTGGCGCTAGCCTTTAAATTGATATCCCGGTCCACCTCAAGGGAAAGTGGGCAAAAAGTAGGCATACCCAGACACCATAAGGAGAGCATTTGACATTGTGGCTGAGTGAGAAAAGGGTCCCACACTGCAATTGCCAAATGGTGATTATGTCCGAAAAGGGATATTATTGTTTGGGTCCCGTCCATCAAATCGAATAATGACAGACAACCCTTCTGTAGTCCTTCGTGGGATTGAAGACTTAGTATTCGAACAGAGACCTGTTCCCGAAGGTCAGGACTTTCACCGCCATTCTAGAAACGTCAGTAACTGATGACTTGGGTTGGATGGCAGTCGGTGATGATGAAGTGCTCGTAGCCGTGAAGAAGACTGGTATGCAAAATTTTGTCAGTGTTAATCATACTAAATGCAATTGTCAGGTATTTGCGGGTCTGATGTAATCTTGCATTGGATTCAGTCCTTCAGATCTATTAAGATGGTACTCAGGTTCATTTCCTGGTTCATGGCCGAATCGCAGATTTCGTGGTTGAGAAACCAATGGTACTATTCATTACTATTAGTACGTTTAACGTTATCACCAATACACAGGTTCTTGGACATGAATCCGCTGGAGTTGTCAGAAAAAGTACGAATAAATGTGGCGTTGATGCCAAAATCGAAACCTAACACATGAAAAACAGTTGGATCAAAAGTAAAAAGTGTAAAAGTGGGAGATCGGGTTGCCTTGGAGCCTGGAGCCACTTGCCGTGAGTACTCTGACAAGCGATCCGAGTTCATATTCGTATTTCCCTTGAAGGTACTTGTGACTCCTGCAAATCTGGCTGCTACGAGGTACTGTTATCCAACCTTTATCTGACATTGCTGAGAAAAAATTTCTTCCGGAGCAGTTATGTCCTAATATCGTATTTGCTGCCACACCCCCCTCTGATGGGACGCTTGGCCGTTACTACTCTTTACCAGCGGACCTCGCTTATATTCTTCCAGATAATGTGTCTCTTGAAGACGGATCAATAGTTAGCTAAACACCTCTCGGTTATATGGGCAGTTTCCTACCTTCATCTTATAGATTGAACCTCTTTCTGTTGGCGTTCATGCAGTCCATCGGTTGGGCGACTTTCGAGCCAATCAGTCTATCGCGGTCTTTGGGTGCGGTCCTGTCGGACTACTCTGTATGGCTGTCGCAAAAGCACTCGGTTCATCTCGCATAATTGCAGTGGACACGAATCCCGTTCGTCTGGAATTTGCAAAGGGTTATGTAGCAGACGACATATATTTGCCTCTCAAGCGCGACCAGGGTGAAAGTGAAATTGAGTACAGCAGGAGAAATGCGGTATATATGAAGAAACAGCTCGAAATTGAAGAAAGAGGGGAGAATTCTATTGACTTGGTCATCGATGCCAGCGGTGCAGATGTCTCCATACAGACTGCATTCCATATCGTCAAGTTTGGGGGAACGTTTGTCCAGGTAACCACCTTTTTCTACATTTTACCCTCTGCTCCTAACTTTAAACAGGTTGGAATGGGAAATCCGAATGTAACACTTAATGTTGGTCTTCTCATGGTAAAGGAACTGAAGTACAAGGGTTCCTTTCGTTATGGTGTAGGTGTAATATTCCAGCACTTAGCCGTTTGATGATACAGACCATCATTTTAGCCCGGAGACTATCCCCTTGCCATATCTTTAGTAGCTCAGGGAAAGATTAACCTCAAACCCTTGGTTACGCACAGGTATTTATCACAAAGTTTTTCCTCACTACCAACTTAAGTAGTTCGCATCATAGATATAGATTCTCCGAAGCCATTACTGCATTCAACTCTGTACGTGCTGGTCAGAGTATGGATGGCAAAAGCGTGATTAAGGTCATCATCAACGGCCCAGATGTTGAGGATTGACTCGTGTATTCCATACAAAGCTATTTTTAGTAGTATCTCGACCGTGACATCGATGTTTGGTACTCGTCTCTCTGTACCTACATATACAATGCCTTTCTCAGTTCGCAATGCTTTCTACTTGCGTATCTCAAACACCACGGTGTTGCCCACTTACGTATGTGCCCATTGGAAATGGCTTTCCTGTCGATTCACCCCTCGTAGATCTACTTGGACGAACGGCATCTCCATTGGATGTCTGAAAGGATCCTTCAACACGTCCTTTCCGATATGAGACCACAGTGGGTCCATTACTAGTCTCACCCTTAAGTGTTAAAGTGTTGAAACCACACAGTCTCCTATCCAAACTTAAAGCCGAGGCAAACATCGTCTTAGGTGGGAACACTGCAAAGAAAGCAGTTGACACCCATAGAGGAGGTATTTCAATTTCGTGCATGCACACATTTTACTTCTTACAATTCCTCTGAGAAACATATCAGTTCTGCTACTTCCTCCGTAAGACGGAGCCACATTCCATTATTGTAAAGGTGACTGGGTAGATTATGCCACATCACATACTGGGCTAATAGCTTGTGTAGTCGAGGAATTTTCGTGCTATACAAGCAAGACGCAAGAGGGAACCACAACCTCGGAATGATAAGAAAGGTAAACGGAAAGAGTTACCCAAGGGGGCTTTAACGCCGAAAACGAGGGCTAAGAGACCTAGAATTCATGACGAGGAGTCAGAAACAGCATCTGAAGAAGTTGAAAACGCAGACATGCTTGAAGACCAGGGCGACGACCTTCCTCGGGTATCATCTGTCGACGACGCTTCCAGTGGGGACATCATGAATCTTGATCCAGAAGAGGATGTATTGAAACCCACGCTATCTCTCGAATATCAAGGTTTTAGCATCTTTGGGCACTGCCTCTGTGTTGTTGTCGAGCCCTGGCCTACAATTAGGACAATGACAGAACCCACCAGGAGTACACCTGCCCTCACGCACGCCCCAGAAGACCAGGGCCGTCCACGGAACCGTGTTCCTCTATTTTTGCCAGAAGAACCTGATAGCCAGGTTGGTGGTGTTGGTGAACAATATGTCAATACAGCGTATCTGGATCGAGTTCTGAATGATGCAAATGACTCAGACCAAGAAGATTTCGGTGGGATGGTAGAATTCAGTCAGGTTCTCAGAAATGTCGGAGATTCTCGAGCGGGAGCGATGAACGATGACGAGGATACGAATGGATCAGTACTATTCGGCGATGCTGACGAATACAGAGAATTGTGAATGGACTTTCATAGATAAAAATAACATTATTTATGAAGCATTGGCATCATGGTACCGTACTGATATGACCATCATGCACGACCGATTTCTCTTAATATTTCCAATTTACGCTCCTCGTTAACTTCCTTGAACCCGGCTGCTGACATCTCGAAAACACCATGGCCTTCCGACAAAGCACGTAATCGGCTAGAGTAATCCAGGAACTGACTCAGAGGCGCTAAAGCCTGCACAATCCGCTTGGCATGAGACGTAGGACGACTTCCTTGCAAAGAAGCAGACCCAGACGGTGATAACCAATCTGGAGGAATGTAAACTCCGTCTTCCTGATAGCTTTCCTGTTCTTCAGTTTCACCGCCTAGAATAGCACCTTCTCCCATATCCAGAAGCACACTCCCGCGTTCAGTGAGGTCCTTGACAATCTTTCCCACATGATTTTGGCCAATTGAAATAGACAAACGGACAAAGGGTTCGAAAAGTGGACCAGACCCCGCATCACGAATTCTCTTCCGTAGAACAGCTGTTGTGGCTCCAGAAACTATGGGCGGTGTCTTGGATTCGATGTTTCGCAAGGTACCAATCTGAACGTAGACGTTCGTCATTGGCAGAGAGGAATGGGGTGAATTGGATAATCCATTCATAACACCTTGAACAACATCCGTGAGCAAAGACGGGGGCATCGATTCGGGAGCTGGAACGGGTCGATTTTTCTCATCAACCACAATGTTGCCATCCCATATCGGATCACCTTTCTCCTCCAGCTCCATCTTTCGAATATTGAGAGGAACAGTAACCATTATAGGCTTCCCAGCGATTTCGGCGTTCCAAACATTCCAACCAGAGGATGGCTCGTGTGAGCCAAGCCCCTCTCGATAGCTGACACGCCTGCGCCCAAATTCAAAATTAACTTTCCATTCGTCTTTAAGCCGACCTTCCACGATTTCCAGGTGAAGCGCTCCGAGACCGTGGACCAGCATCTGCCCATCCTGTGTGTCAACTCGAACAGAAGGGTCCGTACGAATCAAAGAGTCGAGTGCATCCTGAACAGGCTGGATTTCGGAATGAGAGTGTGGGATAACCGATGCGGAAATCACGGCAGATGGTGGTGTGATATCGCGCAACGTTGACTTGAACGCACCAGAGACACCAGAAGAAACCAAGGTATCGCCGGTACGAGTGTACTTAAGACCCAGAATGACCCCGACAGAGCCAAAAGATAGTTCATCTACTTCTTTCGCTTCAGAGGCATAGAGCAACAACAATTTCGACACCTTTTCCTTCTGATTACGATTGACGTTTAGGAGAGTCGTCTGCTTTGTGAGTTTTCCTGGAACATATTTAAATATGAAGCTCGGGATTTGTCAACAACTTGTATTCACCAGAGTAAACGCGGACGAAGGTCATCCACCCTCTTCGTTCGTCCCAGTTCACCTTCCATGTCAAGAGTCTGAGTGGCGAATTGGATTGTTGTGCGTCGTGTTCCACGTCCAATGGGCCTGGAAAGAGTTCTCCTATATAATCCATCACCAATTCCGTGCCGATGTGCTTCATAGCAGATCCGCATAATACCGGCAAGACTTCGTTTCGCAACGCCGTTGAACGTAAATGTTGCATGATGACTTTGTCATCCACTTGAAGGTAATTTGAAGAGTCGCCAGACGTGTACAACAAGTATTCCAAAAATTCCTCGGAAGCCATTGATAAGTTTTCAAGAAGCTGCGTACGAGCTGGCACGAGATGGGAGAGTATGGGATGAGAAGCCGGGAAAATGTTGGATGATTGTAATTCTTCTTCGCTTCGAGGTAGTGGATGACACGATAACCCGCCGTCTTCGTCCCATTTCCAAACACTCCACCTAACGAGATCAACGAGACCTTGTACTCCCGGTTCTCCATCAACGTAATGCCTAGGATTGAAGGAAGCAATAGGAAGGGTTAAAACCATGGGATTGGGGTGCAGGCGGTGAGTCAGCAGGGATTGTAAAGATAATCGAAATGAAGCGCCTGGTCTATCTAACTTGTTGAGAAATACTATCCGTGTTTTAACGCCATATCTGTATGAAAAATATCAATTCTGGTTCTGTTCACAACAATCATCTACAAACCTGTCTAACTGCCGCCAAACCCCTCGCGTTTGAGGTTCAACACCCTCAACAGAGTCTATCAGAACAACGGCACCATCCACGACTCTACTGGCACTTTCTACTTCCATGCCAAAATCTGCATGACCAGGAGTGTCGATAAGATTGAAAGTCCAGTTTTTCCATTTTACTGGAATGCTTGCGGACTGAACCGTTATACCCCGTTCTCGTTCCACGGGAAGGAAATCCGTAGTCGTGCTACCTGTGTCGACAGTTCCGGGGGCTGAAAGATAAGACGACTTTAGGAGTATTGATTCTGTCAAAGTAGTTTTCCCGGAGTCTTCGTCGAGTCAGCTCTTCGGCCAGGAAAATGATGGTTCAACAACATACCAATGTGTGCCACAAGCGCCATGTTACGCAGTTTGGATGCATCATGGACGCTCGCTGTTGTATATTGACGAATAGTGAAAATGTGATGAATTCTCAGTCCAGACCATGTCGGTAGCCTCATCCAAACGAAAGAGGACAACATTCGCAAACACCTGCTACATCTTTTTATTGTTCCTATAATGCATCTTCCTTGCGAAACCCAATTATGTCTGCGAGCGCCGTCAATGGTATTAGCAGCCTAGAAGATAAAATCCAGCAACGAATCAATGCTTCACCAAACGCCCTTGAGACCATTCCGAGCGCCAATCATCATCAAGGCAAAATTCCAAACACACCTGCTGCTTCCTCTACAATAGCATTTTGCCTAGGGGGATTGTTCAGCTTCGGGTTATACACAGCTGTCCTGGATGCTTTCTCGAAGCCTTTTCAAACCCCGTACCAGCTAGGTCTCTACTTAGCTGCCTGGGCATTCTTCCACTGGGCAGAATTTACAGTAACCGCCGCGTGGAATCTCGAGAAATGCAGTATTGACTGTACGTCGTTTTCGACCCAAATTTTTCGGATGCTCACTCGTTCCCTCATAGCATACCTCCTCGAAAATGGTAGCATGTACCATTTTGCTCACACTGCAGCAATCGTGGAGTTTCTGGTTTCTCGATATTTTACCCCATCGTTCAAGTCGTTTCCCTACGTCTCGCAGGTGGGAATCATGTTGGTCATCTTTGGACAGGTATTACGTTCTGTGGCGATGATTCATGCGTCTACCAACTTCTCCCATGCCGTCGCACTACAAAAGCGCGTAGGTCACAAACTTGTTACTCATAAGATTTATGCGTGCGTTTTTCTTTGCAGTTGTTCATAGGTGCCGCTGATGCTGTCTCTTAGTTGGGTACGTCACCCCTCTTATGCCGGGTTCTTCTATTGGGCGCTTGGAACCCAGTTACTCTTGCAAAACCCTTTGAGTTTGCTATTTTTCTGCGTTGTATTGTGGAGATTTTTCTACTATCGAATAAGAGGTTGGTACTTGTGCTTCATTAAGTGGCCATCGGTGCTTACTATGGATGTTAGGGGAAGAGGCTGCGTTGATCAGGTTTTTCGGGGAGGAATATAAAAGTTATCGGCAGCGTGTTGGAACCAAAATCCCGTTCATACCCTAATTTTTTGGTTTCGACATTTGTGTTCCTCTACTGGTAGAGATCGCATACGTACAGCATAAGAGTGGTCGTGGAACGAAGAATACATACTTGTATGCGGTATGGACAAAAGGAATTTATACACTTAATCGTTGCCCAAAACAGTGCCTCGATCCGAAACATATATACCATCCAAGAATTTCCGAATATCCTTGTTGCGCACACGGCAGATGCCTTGAATGGAAGCGGCTTCAACGAGATTGAGGTTATTTATCTGTAATGCAGAACGAGTCTACACACCTGATTGTGATACATTATCGATATCATTGCCCTCGAGGATCAGCTCATCCTTTTGAGCCTTTGACTCTAAAACTTCGACTCCTCCCAACATTTTGACATGCCGAACAATCTGTGAAGGACCATTTAATATCGGAGTTTTGTAGGAGAAAGATAATGAGTACTGTACCTTTTCGCCCAAAAAGTTTCGAATTTCAAGAGCATGACCTTCCTCTTGAACGATGCAGTTTATAGGAAAGTGAGCGAAGACAGCACGCATTTTGTATCGGAAGCCCTGCTCCTCTGTTGATGAAAAAGAGTGAATGCATCCAAGAAGTACACACCTTGGTCACTCCAATAATCATATTGTTAATCATACTACGGATGGTTCGCAGGCAGGCGACATGCTTCCGTCCTCCTTGCCATACAGCCAAAGTGACCTTCGTTGTCTTTCCTTTGATGACCCGGATATCCATGTCGACATGTCGAACATTCTTTGTTAAGGTTCCGCGAGGTCCAGTGACAGTAATAACGCGCGACTTGACAGTCACTTCAACGCCAGAGGGGATTTCAAGTTCTTCGGTCTTAAGGACGTCCCGCATCTACGGAGAGCAAGTGTCAATTTGTGATTACATCCCAAGTCAAGATAATCCATCCATCCGCCCAGACGGTTGGCATCAGCCGAAAAGATTCTGAACAGTCTTAGTCGATGTCTTCCATCATTTGCAGACTGTTGGGATAAAATGGAAAACGTGTGCCTACCTTGGACTGTGGTTTTGAGTTGGTGTTGACGGTTTGTAAAGCGAGATTTAGTTGGGCATCGAATGCTGACTAATGTAACCTGATTCGTCGACAACAACACTTTGAAGCTCAGTTCCAGTCCGTTTCCCATTGATTTTTGTTCTTTCCGGAATCCAGATTATTCGTATTACATGCACACTTCTGTTAGTTCACAAACAAATTTGCAAATTTTACTTACTACTTCATCTTCCAAGACTGTGGGAATGTGGCAGCTGAGTTTAAATATATCGTTCAAGTACCGCGCTCACCCTTGCTTCGTCACCATCATCGAGTGCTTGTTCGTCATCACCACAATCGTTTCTTTGCTGCAACCTGAGTGAGACGTTTGAGAGTATATTCAGCATCTCCAACACACCTCTTTCTTGTCTTGCTTGGTAGCAACAGTTGACATTACTCCTCTATCCCAGTGTTAAGACTTAGCAGAACGTCAGCACCGTTCACTACGATAGGCATAGAATCCATGTCTGTTTATCCTCAGAGTATGTATGGTCAGACTCCCTACGGTGTATCTGGATATCCTCCACGACCACCGGCTGTTTTCCAGCATCAGTATTATCAGCCACCACAACCGCAGCAACCCCCACCTCCCATATACCACGTTGATCCCAATTCTTTCCGCAGGGATTTTACAAGCAGGCTTTCGAATTTAACGTTCAATTCGAGGATACATATTCAGGATCTTTCATTAATGGCGCAAGACCATCCACAATTTGCAAGTATAGTTGTTCAGTGCATTGACCAACATCTTCGTCAGGTGAGTATAATTTCCCGCTTTTCCCTTAAATATACCTTCCAGGTTGGAGAAATAAATAGGGATTGGGATTAAGTAGTTGATCTGCGAACTCTGCACTATGTATCTTACTTGTAGTTATTACTTGAAAGAGATTCTGAGGAAGGCGGAACCTGCTTTTCAAAGAGCGATTTCTTGTTTTTTTCTCCCACACATCCCGCGGATTGCTGACTCATCATGTCCATTTGGTTATTGTTAGGTTCCGTCTTGGATGAAGCTTCCTGGTTTCTACCTCTTAGATGCCATTGCGAAGAATGTTTACGATCCATATGCAGCAGTATTTTCGCGCATTGTTGTTTCTTTGTTCGTGGATACGTATTTTCAAGTTGACTCGAGTACTCGGGGTAAAATGGAGGAGATGCTGTTGACTTGGCGAACAGCTGGCCCTGGATATATCGAAATCTTCGGTTCTGATAATCAGATTCAGCTTCAAACAGCCGTTTGGGGCGATCAGGTGCGCAATCTATCTACCTTTTCTTGCCAAAATATTTATATTTCTCAGTCGATCGCATCGAAAGGCCAGGTTCTCGCCGAATTACAATTTACCTTAGGACAGATGGAGCGCGCAATGCAAGCAAATCCCCATGACCGAACACCGCAAACTCACATCCATGTACTTAATCAGGTAATTGTCATGTTCAGAAGCTCCTTCGTTTTTACTTAGATATATAACAGCTTCGACGGCTTGTAGAGCGAGGGGTATCACAAACTGAGCTTCATCAGATCCTCGACCAGCTCCGCAGTCTCGCTAAAAGCGTACTACCACCCTCAATCACTCGACCTCCACCTCGCCCACTCGCCCCTCAATACTATGCACCCCAACCCCCTTTCTCCACGCAACCAGTCTCTAAGGCTTATCAGACCTCACTAACTGTTCCCATTTCTGGTGACCCTATACCCACCACTTCTCAAGGCATTCCAGCGGTTCCTCTAGCAGCTCCTTCAGTCATTCCAACGAATTTAGAGAATCTGTTTGCTTCATTGGTAAACGCAGGTCTCCTCACGTCCAGTAA
>QDKV01005383.1_pt1 | contig 88121 bp, 110 predicted proteins | sample 1861101 | NCBI WGS metagenome assembly QDKV01 (sample SAMN04275158, study PRJNA302643) | Fungus metagenome, whole genome shotgun sequencing project. | isolation source: fruitbody | host: Mallocybe terrigena | place: Sweden | collected 2013
AAACTTCTCAGACAGTTCATATTAATATCCACCAAAATGTCAACTTACTCCCAAGGAACCATAAGCTTGTCCACAGTGCAAAACAATTAATTCTCTGACAGTGATGAACTTGATCCCTCATCAGTGCAACCTTGTCTGAGAATACAGTACTTTCAATTAGGCAAGTAAATATTTTTGTTGGAATTATTTTTAATGTTGAGGAGTTTGTTTTTTTAACTCCTGGACCTCTTCCACTCTTCTGCTACTCTTCTGCTCCACTCCCACTAGTCTTCTTAATTGAACAAACTAGTGGAAGTCTCATTCCACCTCTTTTACTATTAGTTCATTTTCCACTTTTCCGAAAGCCATTGATTTACCTTCCGACTTCCAATGTTTGTTTTTATTTATATTTTTATTATGGCATGATGAGATCATACCATCTGTTATCATATTTCCCATGGCACCACATTTCATTTTATTTATTTTTCTATCATTCCACTTTAGTATATATATATATCCTATCTGACAGAAAAGTTCTCTTTGGACATCCTGCCAGGTATATATTTTATTTGTATTATTTAGTTTGTTTATTGATTGCCCTGGACTTAAAAGTTATTCATTTAGCTAGTTTTTTGGATATAAATACATATAATATTAACTTTATTCAGTTGATGAAACAAGGAATGAGTGGATCCAAAAGGTATAGTGTTAAGCTTTTTTGATATTTTCCAAATATGGATGATCCCATCAAAATCCGCATTTCTGGCATCACACAGCAAGTCATAACTCAGAGTAAATAAGTGGTTTTGTGTAGAATATATATGACAGACTATTGATCTCAGAAAATAATATAAAGCACACATTAGTATTTTCTGATTTTCTCATGCTATACTTAGAATAAGAAAATAATATAAAGCACAGGATTGGGCAGAAAGGCAAGTAAAAAGTCATGTGATTTGAAATCTATATAAAGCACACATTTTCTCATGCTATACTTAGAATTCAGAAAATAATATAAAGCCTGTTCCACATCAAGCTCAGATTCCAAAAATATAATTTTCAAAACAAATAATAGAACTAAGTTTGATGCCATCAACATCTCTGTTGTATAATGATCAGTTTTTGAAACAGTGAAAATGTTTTGACTGTGGAAAATTGTTCAAAAGTGTTGAGAATGACTGGATAACCGGTGTTGCCAGTTTTTTTTCACAGCACACCGGTTATGACATAAAGTCCATTGTTGTGAAAGCAACAATCTGCTTGAAATAATTCCCTAGTCTCATTTTAAAGAGAACTTGAAGTGGCTGTTAATTCTCTAGGGGATTATGAAGTTGTTTCATTTCATAACCGGTGTGCTGTGGCAGATTGTTGATTTCACAACAATGGACTTTATGCCAGTTTTTTTTTACAGTTATTCAAGCAGATTGTTGGTTTCACAACAATGGACTTTATGTCATAACCAGTGTGCTGTGAAAAAAAATGAAAAACTTGTTCAAGGCAAATGTTGTGAAAAAATGTGCCAGTTTTTTTCACAGCACACCGGTTATGAAATGAAACAAGCTTCATAATCCCCTAGAGAAAAAATTAACAGCTACTTCAAGTTCTCTTTAAAATGAGTGTCATAACCAGTGTGCTGTGAAAAAAAACTGGGACATAAAGTCCACTGGTGTGAAACCAACAATCTGCTTGAATAAATGGTGTTGCCAGTTTTTTTTCACAGCACACCGGTTATGAAATGAAACAAGCTTCAAGTACTGTATTCTCAGACAAGGTTGCACTGATGAGGGATCAAGTTCATCACTGTCAGAGAATTAATTGTTTTGCACTGTGGACAAGCTTATGGTTCCTTGGGAGTAAGTTGACATTTTGGTGGATATTAATATGAACTGTCTGAGAAGTTTCTTCTGAGTGAGAGTTGTTGTTCTGACAGTGAGATGTGGCTCCTACGACAGTTGGACTTCTTTTTCTGACAAGTGGACTTCTTCTTCCAACAAGCAGTTCAACTGTTCCTCTGACAGTGGAACTTGACTACTGTGATGATGAGTGGTACTTCAACAAATATGAAGTTGCAACTAAACCTCAGAGAGGAACTGATGAACTGACAGCTCAAAGGCAGAAGCCAGAGGATCGTCCAGATATTGTCTGCCGTGTTTTCCATGCAAAGGGAGAGGAACTTATGAGGGACATCACAAAGAATAACTGTTTTGGAAAGTGCTTGGGCCTCAGCTACTCCAATGAATTTCAGAAGCGGGGTCTTCCTCACACCCACTCGGTTGGATATCTTGACCCTGAAAGCAAACTTCGCTCTCCTGAGGACATTGACAGTCTCCTCTCGGCAGAGTTTCCTGATCCAGATACTCAGCCAGAGCTTTTTGAGTTGGTCAAGAAATTCATGGTCCACAATCCCTGTGGTGTTCACAATCCAAACGCTCCCTGCATGGATCCAATCACTGGGAAATGCTCCAAGGGCTTTCCAAAGCCATTCCGAGATCAGACTTCTCTTTCTGAGGACTCCTATGCCATTCTTCGTCGTCGCGATACTGGAAGAACATTTGAGATCAATGGAAAACAGGTTGACAACTGCTGGATCGTGCCTTACAGCCCTTACCTCATCTGGAAATATCGTTGCCACATCAATCTCGAGTGGGTTGCATCCATCAAGGCCATCAAGTACATTTACAAGTACATCTACAAGGGCCACGATCGCACTACCATGGAGTTTCGCACATGTCAGGATGAGGTCAGACAGTACTTGGATGCTCGCTATGTTGCTCAGTGTGAGGCCTTCTGGCGCACCATGGCCTATGAGATGCACTACATTTTCCCAGCTGTTTATCGTCTTGATGTACATCTCCCTGGAATGCAAAATGTCACCTGGAATGAGGATGCTGCAGAGACGATGAATGACATTGTTGAGCGTGGTGCTGCAAAGGAGACAACTCTTACCGCATGGTTTAAAGCCAACGGGGACTTTGAGGAGGCTCGCAATCTCTACTACCAGGACTTCCCCACTAAATTCATCTTCTCAAATGGAAAGTGGTCTCCACGAAAACAGGGCTTCGCAATAGGTCGCATGTATTATGTCTCTCCCAAGGCCAATGACTCTGAGTGTTTCTATCTCTGCCTCCTTCTCACAGCTGTCAAGGGTGCTACATCCTTTGAGGATCTTCGTACAGTCAATAACCAGGTCAAGCCCACTTTCAAAGAGGCATGCATCGCATTGGGACTTCTTTCCGATGACAACGAGTGGCATCAGTGTCTTGAGGAGGCTGGACTAATGGCGACTGGACATCAGCTCAGGATTCTTTTCACCACTATCCTCATTGACTGCTCTCCAACCCATCCAAGGCAGCTTTGGGATGCTCATAAGCACAGGCTGTGTGATGATGTCAAACGTACCCTTCAGCGCAGGCACATTCGAGAGAATCCTTCTGATGAGGATGTATGGGACTATGGTCTTTTCTTGATCAACATTCTTCTCTCTCAGTTCAACAAGTCACTCAGCATCTGGCCAGACATGCCACAGGTTCAGCAGGAGTGGGCTGCAGCAGTTCAAAATCCTTTAATTGCTCGTGAGCAGGACTATAATGCAGAGCATGAGACTCAGTTGGCTGAAGAACGAATCACACTTCTCAATCAGGATCAGAGATCTGCCTTTGATCTTATCAAGCAGACTGTTGAGACAGAATCTGGCCAGTCCTTTTTTTCTCCATGGTCCAGGTGGCACAGGCAAGACTTTTGTATACAACACCCTCTGCTCCTCTCTCCGTGGCCAAACCAAGATCGTCATTTGTGTTGCATCCTCTGGCATTGCCTCTCTTCTTCTCAATGGAGGACGTACTGCTCACTCTACCTTCAAGATTCCTCTTGACATTCATGAGTCCTCTTCCTGCAGCATTAAGAAGAACTCTGACTTGGCTGATCTCATCCGTCGTGCTGATCTGATCATCTGGGACGAAGCCCCCATGCAGCACCGCCATATTCCTGAAGCTGTCAACAGGTCTTTTCAGGATATTCGTGGTTCAGACACTCTTTTTGGTGGTGTATCAGTGGTGTTTGGAGGTGACTTTCAGCAGATTCTGCCTGTTATAGAGAAGGGTTCCAGAGCTGAGATAGTGTCTGCATGCATTCAGCGGTCACACATCTGGCCCTCTCTTCAGGTTCTTCATCTTCATCAGAACATGCGCTTGAATGTGGCTGTTGAGCAGGAAAGGGTCTTTGCACAGTGGCAGTTGGATATTGGTCATGGAAAGCACACGGATGACTCGGACAAAATTGTTCTTCCTCCAAATCTCAAATTGCAAGAGAACACAGTTGAAGCCCTTATCCAGCATATTTATCCAGGCCTGTCCCAGCTTCAGCCTCCTCTCCACCAGTATTTTTCTGAGCGCATGATCCTTTCGAGTCGCAATGATAATGTGGACAATCTCAACAGCCTCATGCTGAACAGTTTCCCTGGCCAAGAACAAACCTTCTTTAGCGAGGACAGTGTCACGAACGACAGGCCAGACGAGGGTGAACTCATGTATCCTGCCGAGTATCTCAACAGTATCAACTGCTCAGGTCTTCCTCTGGCGAAGTTGCACTTGAAGATTGGCTGTCCTGTCATGGTCCTTAGAAATCTTTTTCCAGCTGAAGGGGTCTGCAATGGAACGAGGGGAATTGTCACAAGAATGTCGACGCGTGTAATTGAAATAGAGCTGCTGTCAGAAGAGCACAGAGGCAAGAAGGTTTTTATTCCAAGGATCACTCTCACTCCTGCGGAGTCTCAGGTTCCTTTCAAATTGGAGAGAAAGCAGTTTCCACTGAAACTCTGCTTTGCAATGACGATCAACAAGTCACAGGGCCAATCGGTTACCTATGTTGGACTTGACATGAAGTCTTCAGTTTTCACACATGGACAGTTTTATGTTGGTGTTTCGAGGGTGAAATCTGTTAACAATATTAAAGTTATATGGGATGAAAATTTAGGAGATGGTATTACGAAAAATGTAGTATATCCAGAAATTTTATTAGATTAGTTTCTGTATTGAAATGTATATTATTTACATTAAAGTGGAAAAATTATTATAAATGAAAACAAAAATGAAGTGAAATGCATAAATAGGCAAAACATTACATGGGAAAGACTGAAGCTCTGCGAAGCAGAGCTTCTGTCTTTCCCACTCAAAAACATATAATTAGGTGAAACACTAACAAAGTGAAACACTAACAAGGCGAAACACTAATCCCGTGCCAAAGGCACGGGCAAGCGAAGCTTGTGGAATATATATGGCGGAACGAAAAAAAAAAACACTAGGATTACCCCGCCTTATATGGACGCTTACTAATTTTACAGCCACACGAAAATGCTCTTTTGTCCACGACGCATTCTGGAATCTGCAGTATCATAATAGCATACAAATGCGCGAAAGATTGATAGGTCATTGTGGCTGGACCATTGCACACATTGGCTCCACCAGTTATTAGCTCTGTAAGATCTCACCTACCTCTTCAGTTCCCTGACTCGTTTTTTCATTGCCCACCCATTACTTAATTGCTAATTTTCTTTCTGTTTTCAGCCCTTCTGCCTCACACCCCATCAAAACCCGTGGCACGGATAATGACTCAAGTGGCTGGCAATGGATAATTCAAATTGACGGAGAACACATAAGTGGCTGGCAATGGACAATTCAACAAAGATATTTCGTAGCTATGTCTTCTCCCATTCACGAAGATGCTCAAAGTAGAGCTGGTTTGGTGTTGTAAGATCCTCCATGTCATGATCTGGGCGCTTTGTCCGATCTGGGCCAATAAGGAAGGAAGGGAATTGGCAGGCTTTCCATAGAGGAAGAACAGAGACATATTCCCAATCGACGATTGCAGTAACAAACCCTTTCTCATCCACAAGGATATTGCGGAACGAAAGATCGTCGTGAAAGATGACTGAGTTTTCAGATGGGGGAAAGGATACAAAGGAGTCGTTTGGCGAGTGCTCGTGCCTCCTCAATATCATCCTCTTCGCCGTCAGGGTCGCGCGATATTTCATTGTTGTCAGTGAAAGACGAGCATTGAGCCAGTCATAACTCGAACGAAAGGGACCGCGAGGGACATCTTGCTTGGCGTGCTTATGGCCACGATGCGGCCAACCTTGGGAGTGGATGATGGGGGACAATCTAGATGTGTTTTCCATTGCCTCTGAGGGGAAGATATTCCCGAGTCCAGACAAAGGGTGGTTATAGAGAGTGGCAAGGACGCCAGAAACAGTCACAACCAGCTGCTTCTTCGCCTCCCACGAAATGTGCACCCAACAGTCCTCCTCCAGCGTCTTCCCAGGAAGCTTCTCCATGATCATCCACTCGAATCCAAGCATGTTGAAGTTCGAATTGGCGTCAAATGCAAATACCTTTGGAACAAGTGAGGTTCCTGTAGTCTGACGGACAAACTGGAGCGTTGCAACCTCGCTGAGCGTTTTCCATCGGGGGGTGGGAGCGTGACCCGCATGAGATACGTATCACTGCGATCTTTAGTATCGATTTCGATGTCGTAGAGTAAAAGCGCCTTGTGCGAAGAACCTGACTTTACACATGACGCGTTGTTGGTAAGAAAGAAATGCCTTCGAGCGAGTGTTTCAATGTTGGAGAGGGAAGGCTCTTTCAACCATAATGGACGACTTGCACCGATACTGTCAGATACCATCTAATGTTATTGGAAATTTGGGTCATGTCGAAGGTTGAAATTTTGATTGGGTTCTTAGATTTCTAACTGTGGTGAGATGATCAGCATTCAGATACTAGAAAATATACAACTCCGAGTGATAATGTAGCGCTGCGTTGCATAGCCACTGATGTTCGGCGCGCTTTAACCCTGTCGCTTTTTCCGTTTCGTCCATCTTTTCCTTCAGGACGTGAGTGTCCTATATCCTTGACTCTGCGAGTCGTCCAACTTTGACAAATTCACTTTCGTTATCCAAGTTATTTACATAAATGAGGGTTCTCTCTTTTTCGTTTTTGCTCGGGTTTTGGGCGCTCATGGTGACGAGCGTGCTTGCGTATGTCTTTATTCACGAGTATCTGTTACTGTGGGCTAACTCAATCTCTTTCGATATGTAAGATGGGAGAAGGTAACATCTGAACCGCCTTTGATATGCACTACGTTGCTTACCCTCATCTAAAAATAATTAGGAAGACCACGAAATATTCGACCTCGTTTCTGAACTCGGAGCAGCCGAAGGAAAAGGAACAACATTTTATTCGTTCTTGGAAGTGCCTTTTACGGCTACCACTACGGAAATCGTCAAAGCCTATAGGAAGAAGAGTGTTCTGCTCCAGTATGTTACACCCATTCGTTCATTTAATTTTTTCTCAGTTGTGTAACGCTAAACTTATGAAATGCGTTTAGTCCTGATAAAAATCCTGGTGTGAAAGGTATACAGGAGAGGTTTGCGAGACTGGGTGTTATTTCGCACATTTTAAGAAATCAAGAGAGCAGAGAACGGTCTGTCTTATTTCATTTTTACGCGATTTTTGGTTGAGCTAATGAGAAACGGTGTTTGTTTATTTTAGATACGACTTTTTCTACAAGAACGGTGTGCCTAAGTGGAGGGGTACAGATTACTATTATTCTCGCTTCCGACCTGGTCTTGGCGTAAGCTTTTTCTCTTCGTGTCTCTGAATGTGATATTGACCCAAAATAGACTGTCCTGACTTTTCTCATTATCCTAACCTCCGTCCTTCAATATCTCGTCCAAACGATAACGTACAAAAGAGATCTTGCGCGTATCGAAATTATCGTGAAGCGTGCGCGAGCGGCGGCGTGGGGTCCCAAGTTGATTCCTGTGGCGGGGCAAAGGAGGGTGAAGGTGAGCCTTGGCGATGAGCATGATGAAGAAGGGGAGGTCGTCGGATCGAAGCGCTTAGATATGGTGGTCGATGAAGCTGGTGTGTATTTGGTACGTTTTACATTATTTCTTTTATGTGGCGAATTCACCAATTGTATAGACGGCGAATGGCGAGCTGCACCTTGTCGACGCGTCGACGGCTACCAAACCTTCTTTAACAAATACTTGGTTCATCACCCTGATCAAATTCACCTTCCGGAAAGTACTTGGTATCGTTCAATCTTCTCCACCGACCACAGAAAAGCAAAATTCTAGTGGAGAGGATTCAGATTCAGACAGCCATGCGAGTGATGCGAGTGTAAGTAGGGGATCTAATGGGAATAGCAACGGAGCGAAACGGATACCAGCTGGCAAGGCAGGTGGGGTGAGAAGGAAGAATGTGCGGAAACGATGATCTTGGGAGCTTACAATGGAGGTAGCATATTTATTGATCGTTAGTTTGGTCATTCTAATCAACTAGTACAAGTTGAATTTTGAGCGTTTATTTAATAACAAAACTTTACCAAATTCAGGGGCTGATAGATCATCAGGTGATCGCGCACTTTGTACGTACTATCCGTTTCTTTGGAAGAACTGTCTTGTTTCCGGTGGAGATGTTTGTTTACTTGTATTCTTTTCTCAGTCCACTACAACGCGTTGACTTACCTGTACTTTTGTAAACTTGTCTCTGGTTCTATCTGTATCAATATCCACTTTTGTTCTTTTCTCCAAGGAGGCAATTTCCGATGGACTCAGACTTCGAAGTTGAAGAACTGTTTGGTGAGGATGTGTCTTTCTTTTTGTCTCCCATTGGCACTAAAGCGCGTCTCAATGGTCACAGAGTTGATGGCCGAACCGCTATTCGCAGATTTGAACAAGTCCACCGAATCGTTGGGTTCGTTATCACAGGTGAGAATTGTAATCCTATCATGTATAATACAATGTGATTTCGTCCACTCATTAGCACTCAAATTACTCTGATTTTGGCGATGCGGATATTACAGACATCATTCGAGAATATCCCTGTAGGTAACGCGTTTCTGATTAACTTCCCTCTTAAATAACCACTCGTTTAGGTACAGACGAAAGTCCACCTACCGCCTCTTCTTCCTCATCAAGTTTGGGAAAGAGGAAGTCTAGCGAGTTGTCAATTGACTCTTCTGGGGCGTCTTCGCAGCAAAGTTCCTCCCGCCCAAGCAAGGTCTCTCGTTCAAACCCAATTAGCGATGAAGCCGCAAACCCTTTTCTGGAGCGCAAAAAGAAGGTGGATCGCAGAAAGGAGGTGGAGCGCAAAAAGGAGGTGGAGGACCCTTGTGGCCCCATATGCTATGTTTGTAATTTGCTTTGTTGCCCGTGCTTATGCTGATATTCGCAAACAGGCTCCTTCAAAAATATTTCAGAGGATGTTCCACCACAAGAAACTACCTTATGGGGTGCAATATGAGCTTGCACGATGTGTTAGTCACTCAAAATTCAATTTTGCTGACATCCATGTTCCCGACCTCGATATATTTTCTGAGTTGAAGACGAATGAAAAAGCTGCTCCTCTTACACTCAGGACCTTTTTAAAGCCTGATGAGGATGAGGATGAAGATGAAGATGGAACTCAAGGTAGTGTTTTCTCCGGAAAGTCCACCTGTATTTGTTTAACATTGCGAAAAGAGGATCAATTCCGAGCTTTGTTTTTGAAGGAACATGCAGCAAAGGTACAATATTTATTTTACTACGTTATTGGTGGCTGATGAATCCCGTGTAATTCAGTTTCCTTGGAAAGAATTGGACCGGGAAGAAGGTGCCCTTGCAGAGGATCCATACAGTGGTCTTGGCTTCAACAAAAAAGGCGAACGTATAGATTGGCATGGCGGCCAAGTGGTATTTACGGGAAGACTTCAAGACAAGAGCTGTAAGAAGTACAAAACCCCTCCAATCTACAAAATCGTCCTTGAACAACCTAGACTTGGACCTTCGACGATGTTTTCGCGCCGTTTTGGTAGCAAGCACTTCTTCCGCGTCAAAATGCCGAATTCTCTTAACAAGAACCCGGAAAAGCTAACCCAATTTTTTCAACGCCCCTTGTTCCTATGTGGTTTTGTCTTTAGAGCATTTTATGCTAAAGAATCAAACGTATTCTACGTGAAGACGAACGAGGTGACGGATGGCTCTCGCATTCTGCACGGCGAAACAATACCTGGTCTTATGTCGTTCTTGGAGTTCCTTGATTGGCACAACCCAATGAAACTCAATTCCAATCAGGTGAATATTCCCTTGTTTACTCAAGTAACGAATTAACTATTTGACTCGTAGAAAATGGCTAAATATGTTTCGCGCTTTGCCTTAGGCCTTTCGAGCTCCGTACCTGGGTTGATGATAGACCAATCAAACATTCACTTCGCCGATGATATTGGTGTGCAATGTTCGCTCGTTTGAACAATACAAGATCTAAATAATGCTTGTTAGTCTCTTCGATTGGATCAAACATGACCGACGGAGCTGGCAAGATTAATCGTTGGTCTTTGCGCCAGATTCGGCACCGTTTGGATTGGGAAGATAAGCCAACAGCCATACAGATGCGCCTATTTGGCACGAAGGTACGTCTTTACTATCTCTTTTACCTCTATGTCTAAGCAGTGTACAGGGCCTTCTCATCGATGACGGCAGAAACGCAGACGAGTTTGGGTATGTAGAACTTACACCTTCCCAACAGAAAATCAAGTTTGCAGAAGGAGTGGACATCGACCCCGCGCATCGCTGCATCGATGTCCTCCGCGCCTCTCGTACGAAGGCTCCATGTCGGCTGTCTGTAGAAACGATCGTCAACCTCTCAGAAAATGGTGTACCTAAGGAAGTGTTTACCGAGCTTCTGAGACAGAGCCTTAGTGAACTTGTTGAACCCCTTTTGGATTGGGAATCTCCAGATGCAATGCGCGCTCTGTGGTGTAATCTTCGACGCATAGGTGGTGTTATGGTTGGTCGTCGTACACGAGAGGCTGCTGGTGCTGCCCGCGCCAAGGGTTTCTCAGAGCGAGAAGCTGAAGAATTTGAGCGAGAAGACGAAGACGACTTTGCAGAATTCGATTCTGCTGAACAGCGCTCATCTGCATGGTGGGGGGACGAAGTCAGTGGTTGCCCTTCCTCACTCGAGGAAACCGTTATGTGCATGTTGGATTCGAATTTGACTCCTCAAAAATGTCCAGTTCTTCGGGACAGGCTCCATAAAATTATCAAGTCTCGCGTTAGGGAATACATCAAGTCTTATCGTATTGATGTGCCTTTGTCGGCTTCAGCGTTTCTTGTTCCAGGTGAGTCCATCGCAACGATGTCTTCAGGCATCATCGACTGAACGTATCACAGACACCGATGGAATTTTGGAAGAGGGCGAAGTATTCTTCAAAAGTTCACACCGCCTCTTCCGTAACCCTGATGGCACAGAAACCGATCTTTACACTGGAGATATCCTACTCACTCGCTATCCATGCAAGCTTCCTACTGATACTCAAAAGGTCATACAACTTGCTACTGAACTGAGTACGAATTACTAATCAAAACCAACAGTGGAAGTCTGTGGACAAACCAGCCCTTCACTATCTCGTCGATGTCATCGTGCTTTCCACGAAAGGGGAACGAAGGGCGGCAGATTGGTTGGCTGGAGGTAGGTTATAGCAAACTCGATTGTCATAACTTATCAGATCTTCCAGGCGATTATGACGGAGATAAAGGAGTCTATATCTATCAACCAGAAGTGGTACAACCGTTCGAAAATGCTCCTGCGCACTTGGCAGATCCCCCAGCCGATATCGAAAAGAATTTTCTGCGGAAGAACGAAGATGTCAGTGCGTTCTTGGCAAGGACGGCTGTCCTTTCCGTCGAAGAACAGATCCGGGAGAGGCAACACTACCTCTTGGGTGCTGTTCGTGACACTTCCGTTTATGGAAGTTATTCCAATTTCCACGAGATTGCCACCTACCAGTTGGGTTACCGACATCGAGAAACACTCCGTCTAGCACACATGTATGTTCATAATTGTTCTATACTCCTCGTTAACCAAACCAATATTTCAGCTTTAATGCGACCCTTGATGGTGTCAAGACAGGCAAAACAATTGCCCCTGAAATTTACAAAGCGGACAGAAAGAAGTACGACAAGATGCCTCCTATGTGGAAGGCAGAGACTGAAGAAGAAAAGGAGCGTAATAACCAAAGAAATGAAGCCCGAGTCCGACGACAACCGAAACTTGGTAAATTCATAATGGACGTCCTGTACGACCAAGCTACTAATGAAGGCGACAAGTGGCATGCACGCATTGACGAACACTTTTCAAAGGTGTCTCGTAATGGGCTAGATGAGGATTTGGCTGGTCCTTGGAACCGAGCTGTTGAATTGGGTGAAAGATGGGCGACGGAAGAGGGGAACGATCGAATAAAGAGAGAATTGGAAGGTCTCAAAAAACACGTTGCGCGGCTATGGGAAGAAAACCGAACACAGATGCTCCCTACTCCTCGAAAGCAGATCAAGAACAGCCCAACAAAGGGAAAATCGGCCGCATTCACCGATCTACCAATTGAAGTCCGTCAAGACAAATTCCGCATACTCTCCAAGGCATTTATCGCGTTCCCTCGACCGAACCAATTCATAATGGCCGACGAAGAGGTCGCTCGGATCAGGGCTTCATATGCCTATGTTCATGACTTCGATCAAAAAAAATCCAGTGGCACCAATAACTTTACTCGTTTTCCTTGGAATGTTGCGATGCGCGAACTCTGTGCTATCAAAGCGCGGGCTACTGGACGACATAAAACCGTCTCGGGAGATTTTTACGATCATTTCAATATGAAGCATCCAAATAAGCACCATTTTTGAATTCCGAATGTACTTTTATCTATTATAGTATACCCTTTCACCACACCTGATTCACTTGGAGTCACCTATTCTTGTTCTCACCTTCTTCAAAGCTTGTCATCCTGTCATCCGCTACCAAACTAATTTTGTATGTACAATCCAATGATCACAAGACTGAATTGTGAAGAAATTTGTATGATATTAATTGAATTCATCTCCAAAAAATTGGCCATGCATCAAATCATTCGGCCTCGAAACCTTAGTGCATTCGGGCGTGCAGACCGACACAGACCTGACGTCGGTCATTTGAAATATATCCGGTCATCCAATCGAAGACACATTATCTCTAAGCACTCATGTGCAGTCGCCTTCGAGATCCGATATTGAATTGCAATGCATATGGCTTCTTGCTTATCGAGCGCCCAGTGTTTTTGTGAGTGCCTCTGTCAATCTTCCTAGACAATAAACAGACCATAGGCACCGAATGGTCACCATTGGTGGCTTACTGGCCTCAGCATGTGGACAGATAACGGGTGCTAATTGAAATGCCGAACTGTTTGTTCATTAGCCCGATGAGTATCATTGATTGATAAGACTACATATGGTCAGAGTGAGCAATGTGTATTATTTTCGACGTGTACTATCTACGGCAGTTATGAGAGGAATCGTTTCCAAAATTTCGACTGGTTTTGCCATGAGAATGATATGAAGTGTGGCTGTGCCACATAGGGCTGAGGTTTCCCGAATGATCACTACAACTGCAACACCATGATCAACTACGTCTTGCTAGTCTCTCGGCAAGGTTTGCTTGAAAGGTTCTTGACCGTGACTTCTAATTGAGATTTGGTATTTCCCCAGGAAAAGTCCGTCTTGCTAAGTGGTTTACAACGCTTCCACCGAAGACCAAAGTGAAAATCATCAAAGATGTAACACAATTAGTACTCGCTCGGCGGACAAGAATGTGTAACTTTCTGGAATACAAAGGTATTTTCTGCTTTCACGTAACGTTGAATTTTTGATTCTGATGTTTTCAGATTCAAAGGTTGTTTACCGACGATATGCGTCTCTCTTCTTTGTGTGTGGCATCGGTTCACAAGACAACGAACTGGTGACGTTGGAAATCATCCACCGATATGTGGAAGTCTTGGATCGTTATTTCGGAAATGTGAGATCATAGTTATTGGACTTCTAGATGCTGGTTCACCGAAAAAATCAGGTCTGTGAGCTTGACCTGTAAGTTCTTGCTGTTCGTGAACATGGAGTCATACAATGAGTGTTTCGTCAGCATTTTCAATTTCCAAAAGGCGTACGCGGTATGTCAAGTTTGTATGGTTCGAGTATCCTTGCTTGATACGTGTAGATTTTGGATGAACTGATCATCGCTGGTGAATTGCAAGAATCTTCGAAAAAGTCTGTTCTACGATTGGTATGTCAGTTCTCCTCGCAAGGCGATACGTCCTGACATTTCTTCGATAGGTGACACAGTCCGATAATTTCGAAGAACAAGAAAATTCGGAGGACATGATAGCACGGCTTGCATCACGAAGCGGTTAGATTCGTTCACTCGTTGCTTATCATGGCGTATAGCTGTCTACCAGGTCCTATGATGTAGCTCAACAACCCAATGCAGCTGGGCGTAACAAGGATCTCGAAGAGATCTGCAATACCTGTATTATATTGGTCCATAACATATATACCCTAAACCCATTGAGTCTAAAGAAAGGAACCTTGAACGGAAGTTCACAGCCTTTTGACACAGGCCAGGTGGGGCGCGGAATAACCGGATCCGTACATTTTATCAGCCAATCGGCCGAGCGACAAACATATAAAAACACCCTCATCTGCCCCTTTAAATTACAGATATTCAAGTGCCTTACAGTCTCACCCTTCTCTTTGGTAACCAATGACTGCCTACCTTTATCACAACGACCTCCTTGCTCCCTACCTTGCTCTCCCCCAGGGTGACAAGGTCCAAGCTGAATGTGTGTAGCACTTATTATGTTCTGGTGTCTCGTCTGACCTGCTTATCTTCCAGACGTTTGGATCGACGGAGATGGCGGGCTTCGTTCAAAGACCACCGTACGTTCATCATGATGACTAGCATTACTTCAGACAGTAATTTTCTTTTAATAGACAGTCAGCAAGAAGGTCACTGATATTGGCCAGCTTCGCGTCTGGGACTTTGATGGTTCCTCTACCAATCAAGCTCCAGGCCATGATTCTGATGTTTATCTCCGCCCTGCCGCCATTTTCAAAGACCCTTTCCGTGGTGGTGACAACATCCTCGTCCTTGCTGAGACGTATAACAGCGACGGAACTCCTAACAGGACTAATCACCGTCATCATGCCGCCAAAGTCTTTGATCAAACGAAGGATGAGGTTCCTTGGTTTGGCCTTGAACAAGAGTACACTCTTCTCGATGCCGACGGGTCACCTTTCGGATGGCCCAAGGGTGGTTTCCCTGGACCTCAGGGCCCCTATTACTGCGGTGCTGGTCAGTACTGTTATCAACGTGGACATTTGATCATACATCTGATCTTGTCTGATTTAGGAACTGGCAAGGTCTTCGCTCGTGATTTGATAGAGGCACACTACCGCGCCTGCCTCTACGCTGGTGTCAACATTAGTGGCATCAACGCTGAAGTTATGCCTGCACAATGGGAATTTCAAGTCGGTCCTTGCGAGGGTATTTCCATGGGTGATCACCTCTGGATCGCCCGTTATCTCTTAGTCCGCATAGCTGAGCAATGGGGGGTCAAAGTCTCATACCATCCCAAACCTCTCCAGGGCGAGTGGAATGGTGCTGGCTGCCATACTAATTACAGCACCAAAACAATGCGGGAGCCAGGTGGTATCAAAGCCATTGAGGCTGCCATAGAAAAGCTTGCCCTGAAGCACGCAGAGCACATTGCAGTTTACGGAGAGGATAACGACCTTCGTCTCACTGGTCGCCATGAAACTGGCCACATTAGCAATTTCTCCTCGGGTGTTGCCAACCGTGGCGCTTCCATCCGCATTCCTCGTCACGTTAATACCCAAGGTTATGGTTACCTTGAAGATAGGCGCCCTGCATCCAACATTGGTACGCTGTCTTATTTTACATATCTTATTCTCGGATTACTCATCTCCTCTTGTAGATCCCTATCGTGTTACTGGCATCATCATTGAGACCACCCTGCTCAATTGACAATTAAATCCCTTTTGTCGATACTTGCAGATACCTCTCTTTTTCGAAAAAATGCTACGGATAGTGAGATAGGTACTCAACGTTATAAATGTATTTCTTATCTTGCTGTAGAGTGGTAACTAAATGGAGTTAAATATATATGTTGCACATCATGAAAACTTGATACTTCCCAATGTCTGAATACGACTTGAGCTTTTCTCCACTCTCATCCGAAGAATATGGGTCTTATAAACTCATAGAATTGACTCCAGATCTTATCACATCGATTGAAGACGCTAATGAAGACTTCAGGTCATAAATCTACACCCTCAATTTTGATCAAGTTTTGAATATCTTTTTAAGGCTGACTATTAAAGGTCATTCAAATGATAATGCTGTTCTTTGCACTATGGACAAGACATTTACTATGAGATCCGTCGCGCTGTCAAATACAGTCCTCGCGGTGACGCCAGTTCCAGATGAACACGCGGACAACTTTGCTGACGATGTGGTCATCATTCGTGACCAGTTGAACGAGATCATCGAGCTTATTCCTATCGTTCCCAGGCTACATGGATTATTTGCGCTCATCAGAGACCAACAGTACGATGAAGGCGAAGAAAACGAAATTCAGAATGATATGAATCAGGTTTGTTAGCTAAGACACGCATGGCAGATGCAGTGGTAACGGTTTTTAGACGCGTTTCACGTATCAAGACGCGTTGGAACAGATACAGGCGAGTGAAAAAGAACTCGAAAGGGGGTTGAAAGAACGACGAATTCTGATTCTCAACAGTAAGTCGCGTTCCTCGTTCATATCAAGCTTCGCGCGCTTATGTCCTTTTGTCGGCCAGACGAATTGCGCCCAATCGCGCCGACCTATCTCAGTCATCTGCTTGAACTCATCCTCGCCCTCCTTGTTTCACTTTCCATGAAACATAACTCGGTCCCAGTGGAAGACCTTATCTCTGCTCTAGCCGACAATCACGAAGTTCGAAGAGCCGTTTCGGAACAAGTCATATGCTGGTTTGGCGAAACTAAGGAAGGCAAGTGGGCAATGGATGTTGTTGGCGTTGTGAAAGAGATTGGTCTGGGCATCGTAAGGAACCACAAAGTTAGCAAATTTGATTCCTTCATTTCTTAGGTTGATATTTGAGCCCTTCAGCATGAACCCATTGAGAAAGACGAATTGTTTGCAAAGTGGAAATCCCACGTTGGTGATTCTTTCGAATCTTTCGTGTCTCTAGACCTTTTGGCTGTGAGTCAAGTAGTGCTTTCAGGTCTGATATTCAATCAAAAATATCTATAGGGGAATTACATCGAATACGATGTGCTTGGCAGTGACGTCGTAAACCTGAAATACTTTCCAGCATCCGCTCTTCCAGTCGATCCAGCAGCCCGGTTTTCTGAGTTATTCCTCACTCGTTCCATGTGGACAGGAGCAGAAATCGTGCCTTTCTTAACAGACATTGCGATCAACGCTAAAGAACGGGATAAGCTGCTACTAAAATATTGTCGTGCGGTTTCAGACATGCAAGGAGTTAAGTACACAGCTCGAGTGCAGTACACCAGATAATTAAGAACATTGTTCATGAACGAAATGTTGTATCAACTGAGTCTACAAAGGGATAATTACAATATCACAACACAGTGAATTTCACGTCTTGGAAGGCCTGCCTCTGCCCCTCTTTTTCCCACTTGTCGGACGAAATTCGTCGTCGGTGTCGTGTCCGCCGATTCGTTTTCGTTTACTGGTGGGGCTGGACTGTCTCTTCGACAACCATTTCCCAGGTTCGGCTCTCAGATGGCTGACGAACCTCCAGCATGCCTTGACTGTTTCGTTATTGTTTTTGACATCCTTGAATTTTTCGCGAATGGCTTCTCTAAGGATATAAATCGACCTTCCTTGAACTCTTCGACTTGATTTTCTGAGCACATAAAGAAGAACGCCTTAAGTGATGATGTCAGTCAATGTTGTGATTCGAAATTTTGAAAAATGAGATGTAGATTCACCAATGAAGATAAACTCTATTGGCGCAACTTTTTTCTCGATGTTCACAAAACCTTCATTGAACGCGCCCTCTGATCCGATAACCCACATTGTCCTGAGAACGTCCTCCATTTCGTTCTTGAATTGTTCTTGCGGTATTTCATGAGTGCTAAGCCACTTTTGAACCTGAGATGAGGTGGGAATGGGTTCATTTGGCAGGCCATAACAGCAGAAGACCATGCCAGCGATATTCTGAAAGTCGCGAGCATTGCTGGTATCAAAGTTGATTTTAGTTGCTAGACCGTCCTCGATGGAAATGTGCTTTTCCTCCAATAAACATATCCACCTGAAATAGTCAGCCAAAGAAATTCAGGTGGTTATTCAAAACGTACTCCACCCAAGGAGAGGCAATAGCTCTCAATTTTTCTGTATTTCAGATTATGTGAGCACTTGTGGGGTAGCGAATGGGGCTGACTTACGCGCCACTTTAAGAGGTACTCCCAGCTGTACCCTCTGGAACACTTCTCGCTCTTGAAGATGTGTAATGCAATCGTATTCACCTATTTTGAAATCGAGTTCATGATGAATATACCAACTTATATAGTCATCTCACTGATCGTTATGGTCCTGTTGCAGAAATGCTCCTTCCATTTCTGTGGAATCAACAATCTCACCCCTTTAAACGAGTCGGGCGTCGTGTACCAAAACTTTCTTTTTGTCAACGGATCCTTATCTTCCGAAGATAAGATTTGGCACTTAGAAACGAAGCAGAGCACTCACAAGGTATCTGCGCGATGGGTTAAACTCTCATAGCGTAGGTTCAAGAAGACAAGAGAACTTACCAGACCATCGAAGAATTGGACAATGGAAGTCAAACGCTAAGGCATTGATTGTTAATTATGTAATTGTTCCACTCGAGATCATACAACGGGCTCACCTGTTTGCCGTCAACACAAACGCGACTTTCATCACCATCTTCATCCCGTTGAACTGCAAACACAACTTGGGGGACGGTATAGTTTCGGAAGATTGATTCTATAAGTTGTGCTTGTTTCTCGTCAGGCCATACCACCTCTGCTTAAAAGTCAGCAAACAAATGACCCAGCAAAAAGGCAGATACCTCTCTGATATGGAGGATTCAGTAATATCTCGCCGGCATGGATCATCCCTGTCAAAATACAATGTAACTACTCGCTAGAGGGTGCAAAAGCCAGACTTACTATGTAGTTCCGATAATTTCCGCTTGTATTCTCGGTATTCAGGTAGAGGGTCATGAATTCTGAACTCATTTGGATTGTCATCGTCTTCAAGTTCGGACAAGTCACCTTCTTCCAACAGTTGGTCGACTTCTTCCTCCTTTGTATTGGCAACGGGTTCAAGAATCTGCATAGATGAGCCTTCATCCATTAGAGCGGGTGAGGTAAGTACTGAATTAGTTAACGGGGCTTTGTTGATACGCGTTTACAGAACAGGTGACAAACAGAGTTTACAGTATGTTCATTTGCCAGTCGCTTGATCCGTCCAACTATCATGGACGGAATCAATACGAAGATACCCCTACCGCAGTTTCTCAAAATGCTATCGTCCAACAACATTCCAGTTCCAAAAGCAATGAGTATTGCCGGTAAAGTGTTCGTTCGCACTATTTTGCATCACATTCACTCTATTTTGATGGTCTAAACTCAGCTACAAGGACCATAATACCCCTCGCACGTTAGCTCAATTGAGCGACATGAAACTGAAGGATTTGGGTGTTGATAGTCCTGAGGATCGCAAACTTTTGATGAGTACTCTAACCAAGGCCGGCTACCTTAACCAACAGAGCCCATCCAAGAAAAAAGTTGTTCTTTCTCCTGAGGCAAACGTCAGTCATCCTCTTACCAAGCAGACACCTGCTGCAACATCGAGCTATCCGACACCCATGGTGAGCCGTGCTTATTTTCTTATGTTATTCCCTGTGACATTCGTAACAGACATCGCCTTCAAAACCTTCTAAACGGAAACGAAAACTCGTTGACGAGTTTATTTTGAATAAACCCACGGGTGAAGATGAAGAGAATGCTAGTTGGGATTTTAATGAAGTCACGGATGAGGCTGTATGCGTCTGCCTCGAAGAAATGATCACGGACTAACGCCTTTTCAGGATCTCAGGCTTAAATCCTGCGTCATAAACCGTGCTCCTGTTATGATGGCTTGGTCCATGTTCATTGCGGAACGGATGCATTTTTCGAGAGCAGAGGCTCTAAGTATAGGTACTCTCTATTTTGATCTATATCCCTGTGACGTTAATCCTATCACAGCATCTGTATACACGGAGATGAACGCCGTGACGAAGGGTGTGTCGCTTGGCATCTACAAAGCCGACAAAGAACGTGGAAGAGAAGCCACCAAGGATGGGTCACAGCCATATGTCGAACTTATAGGAAGGAAGTATGTAATTTTAGACTTTAACGAAGTTCCCAACCTGATAACTTTCTTACAGAATGTGGGCAACTTCCGATATTACTGGATCAACTCCTGACACTAGTTTCTGCAGACCACTTTATCAAAGCAAGAAAGGAGGATGGCGTGCGCTTTCGAATGCAAGACCTGCGTCTCCAAGTTCCGCCTTTCAATATATCACTCGCTCCTTTCGCCAGACAACACCTTTCGTTATGGGCGCATTGAAACTACTTGCCGACAGTTACACTCCTGATGAACTTAACAAGAAAGCCTGGAGCCTCTATGCCGAATTTCGGCCTGAAGTTAGTGAATGGGGAAAGCGGTCAGAAATCCGCTGTTCAAAGATTTTGGATTTGCGCAAGCCGAATCACCAGCACAAGGCACAACCTACAGAAACAAATCAAAAGCCCGAGGTGTCCTACGGAATTTCAGAGACGCAGAACCAGCAAGTTGAACCAGAACGCAAGAAGGTCAAATCACTTTCAGTGGAGGAATACGAAGCACTTTTGGATCAGGATACTAGTTTCGATACCATAAGCCTAGATTTTGGACTCGCATCAACATCGGGTGCAAAATCGTAATGTTTTTTTGGCATGTAGTGCACAGCCAAAAGGGTCCCCATAAAGAAGAAATCTATTCCACTGCATTCTCTATTAGTAACTCATGTTCTACAGTCTTTTGATAATAGCCGCTGTGAAGTCTGAAGTTGTAGCAGAGCCTAAAGATGGTGTCATTAATGAAAGAGGACAGACTTTTTGGTGAACTTACCACCCATGTCGGCTGTCTTGACCTTGCCTTCGTTGATGACATCAAAGGTTGCACTGGCGATGCTGTTGGCAGTGGTGTCGAGCCTAATGCAATGTTAAGTAATAGAAAATTCGGTAATCAATGAAGCATTCGCACCCGAGGTGGCGGAGCATCATGGTTGCACTCAAGATCATAGCAGTCGGGTTTGCCCGGTTGGTTCCCATAATGTCGGATGCAACGTGCCTGCAGCCTGGCTCAAAGAGTGCATACTCCTATATGACTGTCAGTGACACTTCGGGGGTACTAGAATAAAGATTTACGAACGCGGCCGACGTTGCAACCGGGAACAATACCAGGACCACCGACTAGAGCAGCACCAATGTTTGAAACAATGGCACCGTACAAGTTAGGCATGACCATTACGTCGAATTGGCCAGGGCGAGCGACAAGTTGCATAGAGCTGAAAGGTGCATCAAAACAGCCCATAGAAAACACAATCGTGTACCCTTACGTATTGTCAACGATCATGTCATTGAATTCTATGCCTGAAGACCTGTAATCTTCTGCGACCCGTCGGAAAGTGTTAAGGAAGAGACCGTCACCGAGTTTCATGATGTTGGCCTTATGTACGCATGTCACCTTTTTACGGTTGTTCTTCAATGCGAAATCAAAGGCAAATCGACTGATACGCTCAGCCTTGGCCCTGGTGGAAACCTTCAAACTCTCAACGACACCGGGATAGCTTTGATGTTCAAGACCGGAGTACTCTCCTTCGGTGTTTTCACGTATGATAGCAAAGTCGACATTGGAATGTCTGGTGGGGAATCCAGGAAGAGACTTGCAAAGGACGACGGAGGCATAAATGTCAAGGTGCTGGCGTATTTCCACGTTCCATGAAATGTGGCCGGACTGAGAAATGGGGGTGAAAAGAATTCCTGATTTTTGATCAGCCTTCGAGAACAAGAAGATAAGGAATCTTTTCGACACCTTTTAGTCCGACACGGTTGCGCTTTAAGCTGTCCATGGCTTTTTTAAACAGGGCCTCACCCGATGAAGACATTCCTGAGACGTCATATTGATCCCATTCTATGGGAGCGTTGACATACTCAAAAATTTCCTTCACGGAATCTGTAATTTCTGCACCGATACCGTCGCCCGGAATCAAGGTAACCTAGAACATCGTGAAATGGGGCTGACGCCACATGAGTAAAATTACAAACTGTATGGACACCACCATATTTTGTTGTGGGCTACAAGAGTTGGAGTTAGATAAGAAGGTGTAGAAGTCATGGACTGACTCTATCAACTACTCTAGGGAAACCAGCCGACAGAGTAGTCGCGTGCCTCTGGAAAAATAGATCAGAAAGGAAAAAGGAAGATGAGGGAAACATACAGATTGAGCGGTGAGGGAACGGGGCAGGGATTGCAGAGCGTTGCGAAACATAACTGGAGGAGAACAAGGACTCCCGAAGCGCAAATTGCAACCGATATGTCACGTGTAAGGTTACAAACTAGGTTCCCAATTTCATAATTCTGTGGGTATGGGCTCTATCTTACATGTCCACTGTCATGAACCCCAGCTGGCAGGACAGTTCAGAGCACCCTCTATCTATCCCCTCACGATCTCTTTCTTTTTATGTGGTACTTTTGGGTATAATCCTCCCCTTCTGGCTATTGGTTCCTTTATCATGGGTCTTCGTTGTCTATTCCCTCTGCTCCGGTAATTATTGGTTTTATGGTTCAGGAAGACGTGCGCTCCTCTTTATCGCGTGTTGCGAGGTTAAAAATTTCTACTGTTCTGCTCTGGATTATTCAAATTCCTGACCATCCTTGCAATTAGGTGATCTTCAGTGTCTATTATTCTTATTTAGCACATTGCGTATCAGGTCCAAGCCCTATTGGACCACAAAACCCTGATGAGCTACAAGTTGCTTATACGCGTTTGCTGAAGACGGGTTTAGCAAACCTATCAGAAGATGCAAGAGATTCCAAAACTCTTGTCACTGCCAGACCAGGCAGTCCCGACGAGACAATCGAACAACTTGAACGTCATGATCCCCGAGCCATCGACTTCCGAAATAGCATCAGAACGTGGTTCTGCAAAGCACCTTGGTCTTCCATCAAGCTTTTGGAGATGCAGAAATGGCTGTATTTCGCTATGTTTAATGCCGATCTACCTACAATTGAAGAAATTCCAGAAGCACATAAGTCTCCATTGACAAATGTATTGGAGTTACTACAGAAGCGTGTGGGATGTAAAATAGAGCAGGGATCCAATCCTAACATTGTACCAATGCGAATTGGAATTGATGACATGGGTATTCGACTGCGGCCATTGTCTTTTTACGTCCTTGTCGCGTCCTTGAATTGGGCTTTGCGGAAGCTTTACAGTTCCTGGTGGAATGTACATCATGCCTCCTTTGAAGGAACTGAGTATGCCTTCCTCTCAATTCTATACCATGCCGTTCTAATTATTCTTAGGTACCTGTTGAGGGCTCCAGCCAATTGGGACCCAGAAACATCACCTCGTCCAATTGTTTTCCTCCATGGACTTGGTTTGGGACTTCTACACTACCATCCACTCATTTCGCATCTCTTCACGGAATTTTCCGACCGTCCAGTTTTGGTCCTGCTGCAGCCACACAGCAGTCACGACTTTTTTCATCCCGACTATCTCAAACCACCTAACCGGAGATTAATGTCCTACCGTTTGGCAAGACTTATTCGATCACTTGGCTGGTCTAAGTTGGAAATCAAGAAAACTGAAGAAACACTAAATGAAGATGATGAGGTCAGATCTATTCTCCTCAGCGATTCTCAACGGGGTGTAACCATTGTCAGCCACTCAAAGTACGTCCCCCGAGAAAAATATTTGGTGGAGAAAACGTCTGATGAATTTTAGTGGAACATATACTCATGCCTGGATGTTAAAAGAATACCCATATATCGTTGGCCGTTCGTGTTTTATTGACCCAGTAACATTCTGCTCCTGGGAAGGAGGTAAGTCCATGGTTGAAATCTATTTTTCTTACATTAATCGATTTATTTAAGATACTTGCTTTAACTTCCTCTATCGTCCCTGTGTGACTGTAGGCCTTGAAGTTTATCCACTTACGGTGCACTGACAATTCGAATTATCAGGGCCTCCAATTAGTCATAAGGTACTTCGTTGCAAATGAGTTGGGTATTTGTAATCTTCTCAGGAAACATTACTGCTGGACATCGAACTCGCTTTGGTTCGAAGAGATTCCAAACGCATTGGATTCAGCAAAGACCCTGTTCGTTATGGGTGGAAAAGACGAAATCCTTAATGCTGAGGTAGTGTCTATTTTTCGTTTGCCCTACATTATGCTGACCAGACTGCGAAGCGTGTTAGAAGATATTTGTCTTCGCATGGTGTCCGCAACAATCTGTGGTACGACCCGGAGGGTAGACATGGTTCTGCGCTTCTGAAAGGAAGCCAAGGCCACGAGGAAATAATGCGATGGCTCTCTGAGAATGAAGACTGAACGAGAATAGAAGCATTGACATTGATATGTTGGAACTAACGATTTCACGATACCCTAGATACCCTTCTTGAACTGTACTTCGAATACCTGATTCTTATACGGTATGTACCCAGTTTCGAATACACCATCAATATCATTTACAACGAGAATGTGAATCTAATGTTCCGAGTCTACATGCCCCAAAAAAAGTTTTATGGCATTGTCCCTCATTATAGCTCTGAGTTTTTCTTGATCATTCGAATGGAATTGTTCAAGATTAGCCGTATACCAATCTGCCATATCTTTGCTCACAGCTGCATGAGAAAAGAATGGTAAGTCCTTCCTGCACCAAAATCAAAGCTCTTACCAGGGAAATCAGATCCGAAAAGTATGTGGTCATGTTCGACAAATTTCTCGATAGCCAAGAGATTCGATTCATATGCACTTAATGCAGTTTCGTAGTAGAAAGTTTTGAAATCTTCGAGAATCTCTTCTGGACTCAAGGGACATCCCATATGACCTGAGAGGACTGCGACGCGAGGTGCTAAGAAGGGCGTAGCTCCCCCGAAGTGCGCAAGTACAATCCTAACATCAGAAAAGATACGTCGATGGCGCGTTATAACAAGGTGGGCCGCTGCTTTGAAGGTCTCATTGGGCGCCTAAACGCATTTCCCGTGAATAACGTTGTGTAAGAAATGGGCAATATTATTACCAACCTCTGTGATAGGAACTCCAAGGAACGCGTGTGGATATGGCGTCGAGGATGGTACCTGAGCACCGTGCAAAAATACAACTGCCTTTCGTTTGTTAAGCTCTGCCCAGATGGGGTGGTAAGACTCAGAGCCTACGTACTCTGAAATGCAATCAATAAATCATGATGAAACTTGAGTCGACAGGGGCACATTACTTGCTGTTGAACCTTCTCCATAGCAAGATGCGAGCGACACACCATAAGCGTGCAATTCATCCAATGCGTATTTTATCTCTTGCAAACATCCTTCGATGTCATCAAAGAAGGGTAGAGTGGCAAAGAGCCCGAAACGGTCAGGATATTTAGCGCATATTTCAGCAGCATGCTCATTTCTCTTTCGTGTTGTTGTGCGGTTCTCTTCTCCGATGCAACCACTGGATATGGGAGGAAAGGAGAGAACAGCAACGTCGATGTTCATTGAGTCCATTGCGCGCAGGCTGACTTCGGGGGACCATGGGAGGTTTCCTTCAGGTGTTTTCCAGCCAAGCTTGGAATTGACTTGCTCCTTGTTAAAATCAGAGGTAAAATAATGGTGATGGACGTCTATACGACGGACTCTTGGATTTAAAAGGGTAGAAGAAACGGAGGGATGAAGTGCCATGGTATCAGAGGCCTCCGAAACGTAACGCGGTTGCAAGACTTTTTATTTCAGAGCGAGATTCTCAAGGCAGATTCTCAAAATGATCTGAGCAACGTAAACGCGATCAAGCAAGGATATGCCTTTCTAGATTACAGTTACACGCGCCTTTCAAGGTATAAACTTAGACTTTATCTTCCCTATAGGGTTTACACTCATTAGAGTCCCAACTAATGAACTGTCCGCTAAGGTTTTTGGTCGCCTGTAGGGACAAAGACGCGATGACATGACCACAATCGTCAGGGTCGACAAGTTTTCCTTCTGCATGAACCCGAACAAAGAGTTGGTAATCCTTTTCTTGCAGGTGTGTAGCTCCAGTCGTTCGAAGCAACCTCTGCATCTGGATATAAAATAATAAGATAAAAGACAGTGTATGTATGTGGAGGAACGTCACATCAGTATCCACCATTCCTGGCCGAATTGCCACAGAGGTGACATCTGGTTCTTCTTCAGCGAGAGTCCTGCAAAAACTGTTGAGACGAAAAAAGCAAAACGGGCACATGAATTACCTGCATAAAGAATTCATAGCGGCTTTACTGGCATTGTACGGTGCCCATCCAGCCATTCCTTTGACAGCTGCTCCAGAGCTGACAAAAACAACTCTTCCACTGTCACTCTTGCGAAGATAAGGAAGTGCAGCTTTTATTGCCGTCACCAGAGAAAAGAAGTTGACATCAAAATGTCTTTTCCAGTCATCCAAGGGCCTATCGTCTGCGGTGCGACACAAAGGTTCAACTGTGCCCGCGTTGAGAATAAGACCATCGATTCCACAATAATGAGATGCTCCTTTCACGATTGCATCATTTAACGCCTTTTCGTCTGAGCTGCAGATAAGAGTTGACCGCGGAGGAAGATAAGGACTGCATATACTCCATAAGTAGCACGGAAACTAACACGTCGCATTGTATAACCATAAGCGTGTCTGAAGCAAGCTTAACTAGTTCCTGAGACCGGCTACGGCAAATGGCGACAACATTGGCATCTAATTTCTTGAGCAAAATGCGAGTAACAGCCAGCCCAATTCCTCTGCTAGGGGGTCAGATTTTGGGAACAGGACGGTAGGAATTAATGATACCTGGATGCACCAGTGACGACGACAACGGGCTTCATGGGACTGCAGAAGGGATATTGCAGGGTTAGTTCCAGAAAAGGCAACAGTAAAAATTACCCTTTGGCTACTTTCACCCACTATCTCCCCTTCCTCGACATGCTCTCCCGTCTCGCCCTAACCCGCGCGGCCTCTGTGGCCAACGCGTCCAAAACAACTTCCTCCATCTTCTCCCGATGCGCTCTGCAGGGTGTTCGTGCATATGCCTCAGAAAGTCAGCACACGGTATGTCGCGTCATACCTCGGTAACTCCAATTTGCCCATCGGAATGATAGATGACAGTCCGTGATGCCCTTAATGCTGCCATGGAGGAGGAAATGATTCGTGACGAGAATGTTTTCATTCTCGGTGAGGAGGTTGCACGGTATAATGGTGCTTACAAGGTTTGTCAGCTGGGATTATTCCAACTAAATTGAATTGACCATATTATCCAGGTTACCAAAGGGCTCATGGATAAATTCGGTGAGAGGCGAGTCGTTGATACCCCCATAACAGAGATGGGCTTTGCTGGACTGGCTGTTGGTGCTGCCCTGCAAGGTCTCCGACCGATGTGAGCGAATTCCACTAACTTGGGACGTTGCCCTACTCACAAAACCACAAGTTGCGAGTTCATGACCTTCAACTTCGCCATGCAAGCTATAGACCAAATTGTTAACTCTGCCGGCAAGACTTACTATATGTCTGGTGGCAATGTCCCATGTCCCGTCGTTTTTCGCGGCCCGAACGGTGCAGCATCTGGTGTCGGTGCTCAACACTCCCAAGACTATGCGGCTTGGTATGGCTCTGTTCCTGGTCTTAAGGTCATCAGCCCATGGAGTTCTGAGGACTGCAAGGGCCTTCTCAAGGTGGACATTTCATCTTCATTCATAGGTGCCCATTTTACTGACGGGCTACCGTTATCAGTCTGCCATCCGCGACTCCAGTCCAGTTGTTTTCCTTGAAAACGAAATGCTTTACGGTGTTTCTTTCCCAATGTCCCAGGAAGCTATGTCCGACGACTTCCTCGTCCCTATTGGCAAAGCCAAAGTTGAGCGGGAAGGAAGCGACGTAACCATCGTAGCACATAGCAAGATGGTAACACACAGTATGGAAGCTGCTGAAGAGCTCGCAAAAGAAGGAATCAAGGCCGAGGTCATCAATCTTCGTAGCATACGCCCTCTCGATATTCATACCATAATCAAATCGGTTAAGAAAACAAATAGGTTCATTTCATTTCTATATTTATTTTGCCTATTTGAAATGTTAACTAACCAAATTCTTAGGCTTGTTGTGGTTGAAGGTGGCTTCCCAATGTTCGGCGTTGGCAGTGAAATCTGTGCGCAAATAGTTGAAAGTGAAGCTTTCGATTACCTTGATGCCCCTGTTGAGCGAATCACTGGTGCAGATGTCCCCACACCTGTACGCTAACCAATTGCTTTTTTCACCACTGACATCACTTACGCTCGGTCCAGTACGCTAAAAACCTTGAGGAGCTCGCTTTCCCTGACACACCTCTAATTGTCAAGGTTGCAAGACGTGCTCTTTACCGCACAAACTAATTCTATTTTTTAATGTTTGTTTACGAGGACGAGGATGGTCGGGGTAGACACGCGTTTGTTATGTTTTTTTTGCTGTCAATTTCACAGCCACCTTATTGTGCACATATTTGCTAACTCATAAGATTTGTCACTAGATTGGACTTTCGGTCTGAATACGCCTATACCTTCATTGTTTGACCTAGACGTATTCGTACCGCATTGGCATGAGCTTGTAAACCCTCGCAATCAGCCAGTGTTGCAACAAAAGGACCCAAGCCATCCAGCCCTTCTGCCGTAATCTCTTGTGAAGTGATGTGTTTCTGGAATGATAGGGTATTGACCCCACTGAACTGCCTTGCATATCCGTTGGTTGGAAGTGTGTGGTTGGTACCGGAAGCATAATCTCCGCAACTATAAGCACAGCTGTGTGAGATCAAACTTATGGCGCAATTGAAACTAACCTCTCCGGAGTGTAAGGTCCAACAAAAATGCTACCAGCATTTTCGATCGATGGCACTTTTTGACTGGCATTCTCCAGGTGTAAAATGAGATGTTCTGGCGCGTAATCATTGGAGAAATTGATAGCCTCTTCGATTGTCTTCACTTTCACGATGAGACTCTTGGTAATAGACACTCGCAAGATGTCAACACGAGATAGCGCGTTGGCTTGGTTGTCGACTTCTTTCTCGATTTCTCCCAAGTGTTTCGGTGCAAGATTCACAGCGACCAGTACTACCTGTGAATCGATTCCATGTTCTGCCTGGGAGAGCAAGTCAGCTGCGACGAAAGCAGGATTAGCAGTGTGGTCGGCAATGACCTAGATGAATAAAGCCGTAAGTGTGAATTTGAACAGCGTTCTCTGCCACAGTTCACTCACCAGCACTTCTGAAGGTCCAGCTGGCATGTCGATTGACACCAACGCATCGGTGTCATTTTGAACCAGCATCTTGGCAGCGGTTACCCACTGATTGCCAGGACCAAAGATCTTATCCACTTTCGGGACGGTTTTAGTTCCATAAGCCATCGCAGCCACAGCTTGAGCACCTCCGGCCTTCAGGATCGCTGACGCACCTACGCGATGGGCGACATACACCACTTCTGGAGAGATACTCCCATCCGGTCTTGGGGGCGTCGCAAGCACGATTTCCTTGCAACCAGCCACTTGTGCTGGAATACCGAGCATAAGAGCAGTTGAAGGTAATATCGCTGTACCACCTGGCACATACAACCCTACTCGAGCGATCGGACGTGCGAAACGAGAGCAAACGACACCAGGCATCGTCTCCACGATGAGGGGCACGTCATTCTTCTGCGCCTCGTGAAATTTGCGAATGTTTGCGTATGCAACATCAATGGCCTTTCTCACTTCTTCGTCGATCTGCATCGTCTCGGGGGCAAAAGGTGGAAAGACGACGGTGGAGGAGAGTTGAACCTTGTCGAACTTGGCAGTGAGTTCGAAAAGGGCTTCGTCCCCTCGTTGCCGGACAGCGTCGACAATAGGTTTGACTTTGTTAATCATTTCTTCTGATTTGAGGACCGGCCGACGAAGAAGATCAGCACGTTCTTCTGTCAAAACCTGTGATAAGTCCGCAGTGCGCATGCGGATGGATCCTTCAGTCGTAGGTTGGACAGGTTTCTCTTTGACCGCCAGAGGTTGAGCAGATGCGCCCGCTTCCGATGTCTTTGCTGCCCACTGTGGTTTTGCATTTCCCGGCCTTCGCGTCACTCTCTTCGCCTTTTTATCCAACACATGCTCGATGTCGGAGATCCCGACTCCACTCGTGATGCACTTTGTTAATGTAAAATAGAGCAGATCAGCCGCTTCAAATGCAACATCCTCAGGGGTCTCCGCCTGACATAGCTCATGTGCCTCCTCCATAATTTTGGATTGTAGCAGCTGTGGATCGTCGAACAAGCGTTTTGTGTAAGATCCTTCTGGCGCAGACTCTAGCCTTGCTTGAAGAGTACTCTCCAATGCAGGGATCCCGCTTGCTGCACTGAAGCAAGACTGTCGGTTGAGGTGACAGAACCCAGCACCGTGCTGGATGACACGGTATTCAAGACTATCAGAGTCACAGTCGACGCGGATGCTAATGACATCTTGAGTTGCCCCGGAAGTTTCTCCTTTTCGCCAGAGTCCGTGTTTCCTGGAGTGGTATACACCATTTCCGGTGATAATGCTTTCCTTTACCGAAACTTCGGAGGAATAGACCAGTCCAAGGGAATGCCCCGTCTCGGAAGAAACAATTGTCGGAAATAAACCATCAGGCCTATCTGACGTTATGGGTGCGAGGAAAGCGTCTGCGATATTCAACTGACTGGCAGATGTCTGGCCAAGCGTGAGCTGTATATCTGGGATGACAAAGGTTGCGCCGATCCTTCTAAATTCGCGGATATTGGATAGAGAGGGGTAAAGTTCAGGACCAGATAACAAAATGTAAATTTCGGAACCTTTAAAAAAGTTGGATATCGAGGAAATGAGATCAAAGTCGACAGCAGGGGTTTTGAGCAACACTCCTGATACACCGCCGCGAATTTTATCAGACACAGCACTGGCATTGGCTGCATCCAGAAGGATTAAAATCCGTTCAGATGGGATGACACCAATAAGGTCTTTGGCCCATGAGATAGGGACGATGACTTTTTCTATGCCCTCGTCTAACCAGGCCGCAACGCCATGAACATCAACTTCGATGTGTGGGTCAAAGAGTAAATAGGACTTTCTCGGAGGTTGTGGTAGTGGTACGGAGTGTTGAGCATTGATGACGACTGGTCCGATGCGATCCAAGGCCCCAAAAAGAGTCGGATCCTCCTTTGTTATAAGTGGGAGAAAGACTGCCATTGTTGCAAGTTGCTAAGGCCTCTCGGTCGTCCATGACCATGAAACGTTCTACAAATCTTACGGCCGAAAAAGCGAAAAGCACATTATTATCTTGCGACGACTTCATGGTCACTTTATGTTCCGATTATGATGCAGGTTTTATAGTGTAGCGGTTATCACACAGGATTCTGACTACATCGGATTTCCTGTAACCCCGGTTCGATTCCGGGTAAGACCTCTTTTTTGCTCCTCCCTTTCATACTGATTATAAATCATGGGGTGCCCTGCATGAGGTCATGATGTCATAATTTTTGGCGCCCCATATAGGGGAGAATCTTGGAACCACACCTCAAATATCGACCAACATGTCTATTTACATTCCCAACATTCTTCTTGCTATTCCGCGCAACCCCATTTGTGCTGTTGGATTGCCCATTGCTCTCGGCTTCTGGAGCGGTACGCCAGCATCCAAAGTCGCCAACAGCAACTGGTATTTTGTTTGTCATCCTTCAAGTTTCTCCAATACCATCGTGCTTACATTATATCCTCCAGGGATTGAAGACCCCTATTGGAAGGCCACCTCGCGAGGCTTTTCCGTTAATTTGGACTCTTTTATATCTGTCCATGGGCTATGCATCCCACATCACCGTGAAATCGCTCGATGCAGCTGTCAACCCAACTATTCGGTGAGTATTAAACCAGTAGACCTACTCAAGAGTTCTTGCAACTCAACAGTGTCGCAGCGATGACTTAAAAACTGGCCTCGCTTTATACTATGGTCAACTGGCTTTGAACTCCCTTTGGAGCCCCCTGTTCTTTGGAGCACACGCTGTATGCACTCACTCTCTTCATTTATTCGTAAACCTCATAAAATATTGTTACGCTAGCCTGGCTATGCGCTTGTAGACAGCGTTCTTTTAACTGCCACGACTTGGTACATGACGGTAAGGTTGTACTTGTTGAAGTCCAGACGTCCAAGCTTATTGCATCTTGCCCAGAAAATATTGGATCGTCCTACTAATGCAAAGGCCACATATTTCCTCCTCCCATATTGTGCGTGGTTGGCGTACGCAACGTACCTCAACGCTGGTTTTTGGTGGTTAAACCGCAAAGATTCCAACAAGTAATTGATGTTGGTTATTTTGGCTTTCAAACACGCCTTAAAATAATGTTGTAGTGTCGTTGTAATTTGATATAAGCCGCTTTTGCAAAGGTTCGAGAACGGGAAAATAATGAGGCTAGAAAGCAACAATATATGTTCAGTCATAAAGCCGGTAGAGCCTTCCATTAAATCGAGAAAACAAAGCACTGGGTTGCACAAACGAGTTCACAGCAATGTACACTTCAATAGTACAGGAATTCGGTATGGATATAAATGAAGCTGTATTGAAAGTTCTTCGACCATTACTACGCATTGTCAGAATGCGTGTCACATCGCCGCTGATATATCAAACTTACCGAAAAATACATCAAAATTTTCTGCGAAGAATGAAGAGGCTTGAAGCCCCTCTGGTATCTGTCCAGGGAATCGGAAGCTTTGGTAGAAGATTCATGCACAGAAGATTCGTCATTCACATCCCATTGCTCAGTGGGGTCGAAATGATTCCGGGCTCTCGAACAGACAATATCGGCATCTATGAAAGGTCAAGAATCAGTGAGTATAGCTGAGAGTATCGAGAAATACCCTTACAGTAGACGGGAGCAGGGATGGAGACAGAGCGCGTTGATCGAGCATATACATGGCACAAAGCAAAGGAAAGTGATTGAAGGGCGTCAGCGCTGCAAAAACGATGAGTTTACTGTGGGCCATATAATCAGTGCTCACCTAAAGTCATTTTCCTAAAAATTCAATCGTTATCACAATAATGCATTATTGTTCAGGAAACAATGGTCACTTACGTCATAGAGTACCTAATCGCAGAGTCAGCAGGTTGCCATACATTCATTCGTTTACGACTTACCGAATAGTGTGCAGGCCGACTCGTGCCCAAAAGTCCACCGTGGCTTTGGAGGTAGAAATCGAATTCCGTAGGATGAGCGATTTCACGATCAACGACCGTTCCTGCAGGACAGTTCCCACTCCTGTCACCATCACGTTCGTTTACAGGGAAGAGACGAATGTGGTGTCTCTTCCCAACTACAACGATCGTAATCTTGGGATCGATCCTGAGTTCGGCACACGCCTCTGATGGGTATAAGTTAAGAGTGAATTGAATATTCATAAAATGCATACTCTTGAGTAAAGGAAGTTCTGTGCTAGCGATGAGTACAGTTTATTGCTGTCGGTATCTGCTCACCAAAGTCAAGAACTTGTTTAAATTGGCCCTCGGACACACCATCTATAGAGAAAGACCGTCAGATTGACCATGTTCATGGATCAACAAGAACGCCGACCGCGGTAGAAGATTATTCGCTTTGGCGCAGCTGAAGGACCTGTTTTCTTCTCCACAGCCGCTCGATACCGCATGTAAAGTGTCAGGATTGACTGAAAAAACACATCAGACAACCCAAGGCCAAGAAAATAAAGATAATTCACCTTGCTCATTTCGTCAAGATCAGCTATCATTTCTTGTCGCGAAGTCTGGACCCGAGAATCTATCTTTCGTCAGTCGAAAAAGACTACCAAAAGAATGTGGTGTGAACCTGCGACATATTTGGCAGCGTCAGAATCGACGTTGCCCACAAGAGATGTAAAAGATGGACGTCCCTCCGAGCCAGGAGAAGGGTGGATAACGTCAGCACCTGTCCGTGATCAGATGATAAAAATATGAGTTTCATGTACACTGCTTACCCATGACTACAGTAGGAATCTGTGGATCTGTGAGAACAGCGACGGAAGCAGGATCTGGGATAGTGTTGATGCCACCCAGCTTGACGTTCATCCTGTAATTGGAGGTAAGAACTTGTCAGAATCCCTGAGAAGATCGGACTAACTTCAAACTAATATTTGCAAAATACTGTGGTCTCGCTCGGGAGCACTTGGTAGCTTTCATGCACTGCGTCGGAATGCCCATCTAATCCTCCAGGTTAACAGGAAAGGTGGTTATGCCTGACGGAGCTCACTTACTTCGATGTCTCCAAAGCTACACATGAATTACCTAAGACTGCAAAAGTATGAAAAATATATTTGAAAACACACTGTTTGACCTCGGTATAAATTTCAGTTCCACCCTCAGGAAGTATGACAACGAAGAGGTTTGGAGGGCCGCCATACTTGGAGATGCATTCGTAACCAACGTTCTTAAGCGTTTCCCGAATTCTACCTTGTCCGCTGTGGTACCGGACGAGATCGGTTGAGTCAATTGTCATGCCTGAGAAAGTTTCTAATCAACAGACCAAGTAGTGACGACGACACTACTTACCTACATCCCTACAACCACCAATCAATCCTTTCATGCAGTCTTGCACGGCTTGAGGGGGAAACCTTTGCTGGGTTTCAAATACGACAATGGCCCATCGACGGACAGGTTCTCCTGGACGGTAGAAGCGTTTGTCAATCCTAAAGATGGAGATGAACCGCCTGAAATTCAGTATAAGCCAATGTACTAACATATTCCAAGCACCGTTGCTAGGAACCTGTGCTGACTCTAAATAATGTCCATTTTAATGCTTAATCGAGTGTCACTTACGATGGTGGCTTGTTTGCTACCTGCTCCGTACCGCAGGGTAGGAGGTTTGAGAACTCTCGCTTGCAATCTCAGTGGCCCTTCGGTGTTCACGTTCATCCCAAACTGTCGAACGTATTCCGATTGTCCATATGCAAGAACCTGAGAAGAGGAGTCAGTGCAGAACGTTTGCCAATGGAAGTAGACGCACGCTCAGACCATTCGTAATGCTCTGCAGGCGATCGGCAGGTTTCTTCGTGGCAAACTCGAGTACGTCCTTGGTCTTTTCTGGCGGAATTTGTTTGCGCAAGATTTGCCCTGGGGGGATGAAACATAACTCTGCAGGAATTTTTGCACCAGATCCGACCTGAAGACTTTCGTTGAGATGGAAGAGAATTCGAAATTAGGCCATTCTCACTTCAACGCAGAATATGTCTGGAAACTGTAGGGGCCGGTTGAAGATTTTATGATAATAACCTGCAACAGTCGACTTTCCACCCTCTCTAAGTGTGAATTCTTCTTGTCTGGCGGACGCACGAGTCAATCTTTTGACAGCTCGGGGCGGGGGTTGTCGAGCGTCGGCAGCTACCTTCGTGAGAACTCGAACTCCAGAGATGAATTTATTGAGCTTCAGAAACTCGCGATCAGGAATATTGGTAAGAACAGAGGGATTATTTTTGCGTAAAAATTCCAAGCAGATATCAATAAGGCGTCCACTTTTGTACATGGTTGCGGTCGAAATGTCGATATTGATGAGCATTTTCCCCATCCCAGGACGGACTGATTGAAAATAACCACGCCAGAGTTGGATACCACTTCCAATGTCTTTTGTTTCTCGGTCTGTGAAGAACGACTTGACATTGAAAGGATACGTCATGGTCGGCTCCATGCGGATCACGACGTTGAGCGCCTAATTGATTGAAAACGATAGTCGATGATTTTGCATGTGAAAGACCAGATAAAAACATACAGTTATGGCAGTGATTACTGCATTATCGTGAGACTGCTCGCCCTCAATGAAGCGCTTCAGGATCCTAAATTATACGTTAGTGGATGCGAAAAATGCGTTCTGAAAAAACCCAACTCACTCTGGGTTGATCTCAGCAACTTTGTTCAACTTGACTTTGTACGGTTTAGGTGGACGGCTGCCACCCGACCCTGTTGGGTCCACCAAGCTCACTTCAAACTATGACAGTTTGAGCAATGGAAATCATGACCTTTCGAAAAGAGTACTTGCATCCTGTTGTCCCTTCTCCCCAAAGGGAAGCTCTCTGATGGAAAAAAGGTTTTTTCTGCCATCGTAAACGGCTCTTGGTGTAAAAATTGTGGGTGCCACCTGAGTTTGCAATGCTTTGATGATATCCAGGTTTAGCCGTGCAGGAAGATTCTCAGAAGGCGAAATAACTTGCACCAAGTTGAGTACAGTAAATTAAATCAAATAATTAAATAGCACATACCAACTAAAGACTAAGAGTAAATTCCATGTAGAGTAAGAGTTTATAACAGTACTTACCGTTATAGTGATGAATTACACCCTCAGGAATTGATGTTTCGAATGAATTAACGTAGATGGGAATATCACGTCCAAATGTACCAAAATTCGGACGTTTCACGCCAACGGTGGTAATGTGGGGGCCGATACTTGGTGAATCGTACTGACTTGACGATCCACCCACCCGCGGTGGTCGTGATCGGGGTGGACCAGCTCCACGGGGAGCACCGCGTGCAGGACCCTGAGGACGAGGAGGCATGAATATTGTTAGTGAACTTGAAGCTCTTGGCTAAAAGACCAGGAATGTGATGGACGAGTCAAAGGTTAAGAAGTAGATCTCAAGCACTCATCGATATCGGTTATGGATTCATCCACGTGATCCAAATACAACTTTACTTTTAGTCTCTCACATTTAAATTAACCTTTCTCGTCTCCTGGCAATGGGTCCGCAATGTATAGCTGAGCACGCGAACGTCAGTTCAGGTTCGAGGCCTTGCCTTATGTCCTCAGAATGTTGGCAGAGGCCTTCCATAATAACTTATTTCGGAAAATCAGCATTGGTGATCATGCAACCAACAATGGGAGTAATATATTGCGGCGATTGTGTTCTCGACAAAGATTTACTGCTGCTTTGGAACACAGGGCTGTGACTCGTGAGGCTTCCTTTAGGCGTGGTCTAATCATGGAATGCATGGCTGGCGTGTGGCCACCGCATTGTTACATTTGGCTCCTCCGCATTGTGGCCTACTGCAGCTCCTCTTGTACTCGAAGGTAAATGTTGGTTTGCTTTTACAGACGCTAAAAAGTGTGCCTTCGTCAACGCCATTGCAGCTATATTCTCCCCTTACTTGTCCACTTCCCCGGGTTCGTCATGTCGCAGAAGCGTGATTTGAGTTATCGAAAACCCGTCCCTGTCTATGTCCCTTCGCCACCACTTTCTCCCTGTGTATCTCAGAAGGATCTGGAAGTCGTTGAAGAAGAAGTAGTTCCTCCAGTATGTATATTAAAACCTGTCGTCTTAGTCTGACACATCTCGTACTATAGCTTCCGGACAATTGGAGGGAGATTATTGATGCCAGGATAAAGGAGGTTAATTCCTCGAAACTGAGCCTCGCTATTTGTCAGAAAGAGGCTGTTATGTTAGACTCGAATCCTGTTAATCAGGTCTGTCATGCAAATTTTGTCATAGGTGACTGACAACTTTTAATGCCAGGTCCAGGGAATGCAATGTGAGGCAGAGCAAACGGAAGAAGACGAAAGATCAGTCACTATTACACCCAGTTGTGCCACTAAGTCTCCCAGTCTTCAGAGGTACCCAACACGGGGCTTACCTACCGTCCGTCCTTTTGTCCTGTTTTTTTTTTTTTTCATGCTATCTGATTGGTTAAATCTCAGGAATATCGACCTCCCACGCCACCCTTGCGCTCTTCTAAAAGACCAAAAACTACTTCAGAGAAATGGTTTAGACCAGGGGATGCATTGTCACTACAGACTTCGCGGTCCGAGCCACTCTTTCCACTAAGTCCGAGTCTTGCAAATATCCGTCATCCTGCAAATCCGCCTTCCCTCAGGCTCACCTCTTCGTTTCAGACGGAGAGAACGATGGTTTCGCAAAATATAACAGGGCTCGTCGCAGTGCCCTGGTCGCACAGCTTGGGCACATTGGGCAATGGACGACCACTCAGTTATTCTACTCCTTGGAAAAAGAAAATGGCAGACGTGTGGTCACTGGACGAGTCTTCAGAAACAAAAAACGGTTCCGTCATTTGCTGTTCATATTTGTTTTGCGGATTTTTCGATGCCATCATTACATCCTTCAAGAACCTCTGTCGCTGAGATCGAGGCACTGGCTGCTATTTATTGTATTTATTTAGTATTAGATTGTTCGGTTGTTAGCTGTATCAGTACTCGTCATGTAGAAATTAATTTGTTGAGCGATGAGCCACATCGGATTAGCGCCACGCATGTAAGGCAATGTCTTGCGGTGTTGACAGCTTTCCAACATTTACCAAAATCCACCTCCCGGTCATGCACCTATGAGAGTAGAACTCTCTTACCTTTTAACGACATTCCTTATCCGGTGCCCTCTCCACAAGTCCTCCATTCCAGCGTTTCGCTAAATTCGACAATCCGATACCCTCAACTAACGATATAAATGACAGACTCAAAAAACAAGGGAAAAGCCACAGCTGGTTCTGACAACAAGGAAGACTTGTCTATTCCCTCCGACCGCGTTTATATACCCCACCTACCCTCCGATCCACCCGTTGCATCCCATCCACGTACTTTAGCTGAATTCCGGGAAGGGGAAGGGAGAGAGAAAAGGAAACGGAGACTACAAGAATTGTGGAGGTCGCTCCCGGACGTACTTCATGAACCACATAATAGGTCGCAAGCCCATGGAGATGCAGGCGACCTCACGCCAGAGAAGGCAGAAAACTTGCAGAAAATGTACGATCGTGAACTTCTCAATCTCTGCGCCACCCATTCGTCGAGATCCCATACTACACCGCACATTGGTTGGAAGGAATTTAAAGTGTTCGCAGAGAAGAAAGAAGCTGGTATGTTTTTTGGTTGATTCAAGGGGTCTTTTGAATCTAGCTTCACCAGCCTTTTTTTAAAATGCTGAACAGAGTTGTGGCACATCTTTCATGACGAACTGGACCTAGACCGCAATGGCCACCTTGATCATCACGAACTTCATTCTGCCTTGCTCAAAGCTGGTAGGCACAAATCGACTTTTCCATTCCGTTTTTTCCCCAGCCTTTAGTTAACGGCATTCCTTTTAATAGGCGTTGCCGTATCTTCCGAGACTGTATCAGAGTTCATCCTTTCTCTATCTTCCGAATCACATTCACACCATGTCAACTTTGGCGACTTCCGTGACTTCTTTATTCTTCTGGCTCGGAAAGTATCTCCCGCAGAGATATATCAGTACTATGAAGTAAGACGGTATTTGGGAGACGACGGGCGCGGTCCGGCACGTGTAAACATGGAAGGTACGTACCACGCTGCTGCCTTGTGTTTGTCTGCTTAAAGCACGTCTTTCCTATATCAGGTGACGTTAGCCTCAGCGCAGAAGATAAGCCTCCAGAACCTATAGCATACAAAGTAACGCCTCCGCAAGTAAACGGTCACGCTCTGGACCTGGAGCCTGACGGAGATTTTGACTACTTGGATGAAGACGAGGAAATTGAACATCACCACTTCCTCGAAGGCCACACCGCATTAAAGTTCCTTTTTGCAGGTGGGGTCGCAGGAGCTGGTAGGTTGTTTTCTCGCGCTCACTTCCTCGTTTTTTACTTTATTTTTTTGCCAGTTTCTCGGACGTGCACCGCTCCTTTTGACAGGTTAAGAATCTTTCTCATTACTCGACCCCCAGGACTCGCTGGTCCAAGTACAACAAGTGTCCAGGCAAAAGCAACAGGTGTCAAGGTCATCATCCACTCCATAGCTCGCATCTACGCAGAAGGAGGGCTTCTCGGTTTCTGGGTTGGAAACGGACTTTCCGTAGCCAAAATCTTCCCAGAATCAGCTATCAAGTTCTTCTCATATGAATATGCCGTCAGTCCCTTAAAATCGCTTTCCTCCTTCCCTCTTCTCTTTTTAAAAATAGTATCTTTTTTCTCTGGTAGAAACGGACCTTTGCAAAGTATGTGGATAAAGTGGAGGATCCGAGGGATATCAGTGGCATTAGCCGGTTTTTGTCCGGTGGGATTGGTGGAATAAGCAGTCAGTTAAGTACGTCCCCCCTTTTTAGCTATCTTGTCCCAGTTTCTCTTTGCTTATGGATTTCGACAGGTATTTATCCGGTCGAGACACTCAAGGTGCTCAAATCAACTTCATCGTCCCATTCGATTATCAATATTAACGTATCCCCCAGACTCAAATGATGAGTAACGCTGGCGAGAGACGTGCCCTAACGGATGCAATCCGGCATTTATGGAGCCTCGGAGGATTTCGCGCTTACTATCGTGGTCTCTCGGTGCGTCAACACCTCACTAACCTAAACAATTATCAGTGTTGGAACTCACATTGTCTTTCCGTTCAGATTGGTCTAGTCGGTGTCTTTCCGTAAGTTCAATAGTCCCTTCGCCTCCAGCAACAAAGTTCGTAACAACCACATCCCCCTTTGCAGCTACTCCGCTATCGACATGAGTACCTTCGAAGCGCTCAAGCTTGCCTATCAGCGCTCGACAGGGACACAAGAGCCAGGCGTGCTAGCTCTGCTCGCCTTTGGCAGCATCTCAGGCAGCGTCGGGGCCACGTCCGTCTACCCGCTCAATCTCGTCCGCACACGGCTGCAGGCATCGGGCTCGTCTGGTCATCCGCAGATTTATTCGGGTGCTTGGGATGTGGTAAATAAGACTTGGGAAAGGGAAGGCGTCAGGGGATTTTATCGTGGCTTGTTGCCTACGTTGGCGAAAGTGCGTCATTTCAAAAAGAGTTTTCATTTATCAGAAATTCAAACAGAAATTCTAACCACTTGCAGGTCATTCCTTCTGTGTCTATTTCATATGTTGTTTATGAACATACTAAACGACGGTATGCCTCCCGCCTTCTATTTTCTTCCTTTATTAACCAAATCCTATTTAGACTCGGTGTTTAAATGCACAGGATTCTTTATATAATTGTTTACTTGCTTGACCATCCACCCACCTAGAGTCTCGGCCTTTGGCACACATTCTATGTATCCACTAGCAGATCTCTTTTGTCCGAAATTGTTTTCTAATCATAATCATCAGTAATCGGTAATCCAAGGACTAAATGTTAATTTCATCTATTTTATAAACAGGTATGTCTATGGCTTTTGGATCAATGCTGAACAAAGCAAAGTGCTACTGCCAGTGGGAGTTGAGGCAGTTAGGAAATTGGCGATGTCCTACCACAAAGTCTCTGGGACAATCCAGATGGTGAGCACTTATTTCTATTTCCTTCTTTGATTTCAAAATTTTATTTTATTTCTTGCACTTTTTATTTTGATTTGTTTTCGAATTAATTATTAACCGACACTTTTAAGACCGAGAATACACTTGTCAGCCTCCTGTTGAAGATGGAGGCAAACCAACCCAATTTTCTTCCCCGCCTCGCACCCCACCTCTTTCTTCGCCGACAATCTTTAAGCAAGCTATTAAGAACGTCAGCACATGCCTCACTTCAATCAGATTCCCTCCACGCTGTCCTCATCCCGCCCGCACTAACCAATGACGGGTCCAAAGCCTCTTCAATTCCTCCAATTGCCCTGTTGAAATGAGGTATAAACGAATCCAAGTAACTCTTAAAGCCGCTGCTTGGCCATTTCAACGAAATGAACGAACGGGGACTAAAAGACTGCCTGCAAGGTTGTTCAGCCTCACTGACAATTTAAAAGGGGACCTGAGCGTTAGTGATATGTGTCGATGGGCTTCTTCTGTATGCCTTTCGACAATGGCCGAGGTTGTTTACGCTTTTTACAAAGAGGGGTGAAAACGTTGGAGGTTGCATCCTTGCATGGACTCATCATGGTAAAGTATTCCCCTCCTTTTTAATAATCCAACACGGTTGATTTATTTTCTGCTAGAGCGGGCTCTGTATAATACCTTCTTCCCATCCTGATTTCCTGCTGTCTGAAAAGGATTCATTGCCGTCTTTAATCTCTTTTGTCTACAACCTACAACCCCCTTGAAACATCCGGCAAATCCCATCATCATTCAACCGCACAAACTTCGTATCTGTATCGGAAAAATCGAAATTAGTCTCAGGAATTATAAACGTTGACTGAACCTGACATATGCCCTCAGTCAACATTTATAACTCCAAATATACTTTAAATTCGATTTTTCCGATACAGACATCACCTCTTTCTTGTATTTCTCCAGCAAGCTGTCGATTCTGTAAAGAAAAGGTACTAATGATACTTCCAGGGGTCATTGACCGCCTTGCAAACAGTATGCATCTTTACCTAGATCAAACTCTGCTTTCGCATACACTATCACCTGAATAACATGGTAAATTCGCGTGCCACATACAACTTTTTTTTCAAGTCAATAAGACGTGCCCATGGCAAGACAACAAATACTTATAAACAAGACTATTGTGGACAAATTTTATTCGCTCGTTTCCCTCCTTTCTCCAACGGAGGTATCTATTTTATATACAATTGACTTGAAACAGGTATAAAATTGACCAGTGCCTTCCAGAGTTAGTGAAGAATTAAGAAGTTGGTGTAGAAGTAAAAAAAAAAATAGAATAGAAAAAGAAAAAAGTTAAAAAAAATTGAACAAGCATTAAAGCCTTGGGCCTTGTGCTATAATAAACCAAACAAGGGGGTGAATTTATAGTAGCAAATGACGAAATAAAGCGCAGAAGGTGAGTCTTGCTTCGAATCATTACAAATATCGCAGAAATACCCAGGGAAAAAAAAGATCCCGTTCAATGCAATAAGTCATCGCTTCTCGTCAAAATTTGAGCAACTGGCGGAGCTCTAATCGTGAGAATAGAAAAACGATGCGGGGTCATGAAGAAATGTCGTCAAGCCTTCTCTTCTCCTGAATGAGCATTTCTAGCCGAACTTGATCCTCTTTTAGTTCTGGAAAGCGTGATTTTTTGATTTTAAATCTCCACTCCTGAATCCACGCCCACCTGGCTCTTCTTTCGTCGATCTTGGGAGTCGGTGGGCCCGAAATGAAGGTCTGGAGCCACGAACGACCCAGAATAGGCGCTAATGATATCACCGTCAAAAATACCAATTTCAACACTATCTCAGGCGTCGCAATAAGTGACTGCACGGTCCGGGGAGTGGGCGAGGGGGTGGATGCCACCGTCTGGAGAATGTCACCAATCTGACGTCATATGTGTTTAGAAAAGTCGAGGATTAGTTGGGACTAGCATACCTGACAGGTGACGGCTGTCCAAGGCAAGCAGCCGATAAACGATCCGAGCATGGAATCAGCTAGGGGTACATCACATACACCACAAGCAATGTTGATGCCTGACCATGGCACAACGCCAATGAGACGGAGGACAGAAAGACGAACCCAGGCAGGAGTGGTTTTTGGGGATAGTGATTTGCCGGAGATATCGGGATCAGCGGAGCCTGACAAAGCATTACGCGTCATATCAAGCGCTCGAGGAAAAAGATTGGTAAAGAAGGGGCCGAGGGGTTTCGAAAGCAGGGACGCGCATGCCGATCCGAGCATGGTCAGGGTGGTAAGCAGAATGGTTGCGTAAATTGGCGAAAAAAGTGCACCAGCGAGAACGTTCTAAGTAACGTAACAGACCCCAGAGTGAATTAAAATAAAAAATCAAAATCACGCGATACGAATTAGAAAATGCTAAATCTGGACAAAGCAAGAGGAAACATACCCATAACACGCTCCCTGGGATAGACCACGCGTGCTTCCAAATGGCCGAAAAAGCCATGACTAAGACGACATGAAGCAAGGGGCCTGAACCGCTTTGTGAATAGCCATGGAGTTCTCGACCGAGTTGAGCAAGGTCCGAGATGGTACTCGGCCAAGAATTAGATATAGGAAGAGTGGATAGACACCATAGAATGAAGATAGTTGAGATGGGGAACAGGAGTATGACAAAGAGTATGGGTGCATTCAACTGATTAAGATCAAATGAGTCAAAGGACTTTCACAAAAAAAAAAAATACGAACCGAGGGAAGATGGGGACGCCACTTGGGAGATAAAGCATTGTGGTCTGAGATTGAAAAGGAGACGGACTGAGATGAAGTAGAGAGGGGGAGGATGGAACAATCATCTGTGCTGGAGCGTGGAGAGGGGTCTGGAGTGACGCAGGAGAAGTTGTCTTTATGAGAGAAATTCAAAGGAAGCCATTGGAGCCAATATGAATGAAGCCAAGTCCACATGGAAGACGACAAGGGTTGTAGATCTGGAACAGGAGGAGCGGTCGTCCGACCAGACTGCAAATGATCGGGGGTGGGAAAGGAGGAAGGACGACGGCCAAGGGAATGGAGAGTAATAGGAGAACAGAGAGTAGTCGAGGAGGCACGACTGCGGGTTAGAGGTGGCGGTGATAAATTCGGACTGGCCATTGTAGTTGTATTATAAGCCACGCGTAGACTGCTCTCCACGGAAAATGCACTCAACACTTACATCACCTTAATGCCGCTGACTAACACCGTTCCCATCATTCATGTCAAACCCGGTTACTCAGCTTTCCGCAGTGTCAAATGCAATGACAATGATTTTTTATTGTAATTGCATACACAACGACCATAATCTCCGAATCATAATCATATTCTTTTCTAATGTGTCCTCCTGCTCTCCTGGATGACCGTAGATAGTTCCTCCAACTTGCGTTTCGAACGAAGAAGGGTACCGAGCTATAATGGAGTTCAATCAGTATACCTTGCAGAGTCATGATATTGTATCCCCACGCACCCTCTTCTTCGTCAACTTGCGCGCTTTCTTATCCTGCAAATCATTCAACGAAACACCCAATCAGACAGAGAGATCACGTACCTTGGAATTCCTCAACAACTCGAGAACTCTTCGCTCATAAGGCGAGAATCCAGCAACCTCTCGGACGATAGACCGCACAAATTTAGTTTTCGTCGATGTAATTCCCTTGCGGTGGCTGGGCCGACCAGCCTTCGGGATGGCTGTCGTGGGGTGACCTTTGTTCTGGCCGTAGCGAAGATCTATTTGTTCCAGCACGGAGAAAAAAAGTATCATCAGCAATTTTCCCTTGCAAAAGTCGTCCTATACTGACTGCTTCTAACCATTTTCCTGAGCTTTGGCGGTTGTCGTTGAAGGGTTTTGCGAAAGATCAAGTCCTGGATGCAATCACGTGTAGACGGCGGCTGTTTGAACTGTACAGTTTTAATTCTCACACTTTTGCATAGGAACTTGATATAGAAAACAAGAATTAGAATAGAGCTTGTACAATGGGGGGGAGAAAGAATCTGTGTCTATTCAAACTTGTGCTGACCCAGCCCATTCAGTCCTTTGAGGAAAAGCCAACTGCTTCACCACCCTCCCATTCCCGCCCGACGAACGCGGAAAATTGGTATAAACTGAGAGATCTATGAGCGACTTGTCATCTGATGGTCGTAGTGCACCAAAAGATACAGGCGACACTCGTGCCAAATTTATTTGACCAGGTAACTTTAACCGCGCCGCATGACGTCTGCCGTGCGATTGCTGCCCTTCCATGGGCCCGCCCCCTTCCTCTTCGTCTTCATCCTCCTCCTCGTCATCATCCTCCTCCACTGCATCCTAGTGAAAGATATATTAACATAACAGGAACCAAAAAGAAAGCAAAACTCACTGGATCAAAATCCTCCATTTGTCGATCAGCCTCCTCTTCCTCGTCATCATCGTATTCATCATCATCATTAACCCATCTCCCACGCCAATCCACCATATCCAACTCTTCTGGGCTCTCGGGTCTCAACCGTAACCACTGCAACCTTGGACCGCTTTTCGCCCTCTCGCTAACCTTGAACCCGTATATCCTCGGTACATACACATAGCCCGCGGCCCGCTTCTGTCCACCGTGAGCGTTCGGATTGACAAAAGACGACTGACGCGTAACAGCACTGTTGCTCCCTGATGGGCTTCGGGGGGAAAGGGGCGATCCCCCCACGATGGAGGGTACTTTCCAGAATGGTGCGGGTGCCCATTCTCGGTAGGTTTGGAAGAATAAATGGGGGAAGGTTGTCCCAAAAAAGGCACCTGAAATGTACGAGTAAAATCATGGTTGTAAATCAGTCTATATGAGACAGAAAAGGATAGGAAAGACACGCACCATCTACGCCTTGAAATCTGCTGCTTGGCGGAACGTATATATCATTACAATTCGGACAATACAACTTCACTGTATCGTTTCCTGGGATATCTACCCGTCCACAAGGAACAACGTTGCATGATACACAATATACTCGAGGACATATACCAAACAAGCCACTTTCGTATTTCTCTGCCTAATGAAACCGATCATCAGCAAGGAGTATTTCTCAAAAGCTCAAAAACAAAACACACCATCGCTTGCAAGCCAGCTCGCGTCAGTATAAACCGCTGATGCACAAGTCCATACAACATCTCGGCCGAAGATTCCACAATTGATACGTCGGGAATCTTGGACGTATCTTCGTCCTCTGTTTTTTTTTCCAAAGCAAATCGTTTATCAGCAAAAAGGAAGGGGGCAATTCGGCCTAAAAGTTGGGCAGAGAAAGAAACCCACACCTGGTTCGACATCCAACACCATCTCCATCGCTTCTTTCCAAAAGGGCACCATGGTGTTCAACCCGGTCAGGTTGAAATCATCTTCGATGAAATCTTCCGAGACTTCACAAAAATATTCGTGACCAGGGAGAGAGCAGAACCAGCTGATCCAAGTCAATGTAGATGTCGGTGTTGAAGACGCTAGGAAATGAGATTATTTGTAGATCAGTTCACAACCATCCTTCCTAGTAAGCACATGAATAAACGGATAGGAAAACAGGATAGATATCCAAGCGCGAATTGAGGTTTTTCTAGACAAAAGAAAGAACTAACTATATTCATCTTGATCTCCTACTTCCTCCATGGCTTCATCTTTTTCACCTGCACCACTAAACGCTTCCTCGTCCTCGAGTTCTTGCTGAGGGTCCTCTGGAGCAGCAGAAGATTTCTGCCTTGAGGACATCATGTGTAAAATCGCCTGGAGCGCGCAGGAAATAGAACCTGTCGCGGTCTAGTATGAACGTCGATGGACCAAGCAATGCTGCACCAGTTTCCAAACTCCGACTTCCGACTCAGTAGCTTCATTATTTTTCCGATTCCATCAAACATGATCAAGCGCAAAAATAAAAGAGTTCCTACAAATTGATAGCTTTTGCGACGTTGAGCCAAAAGTGTGAAGTTAGATCTAATGAAACCGACAAGTCACTTTTTTTTCTATCTTTTCTGTCCACAAAGAGGACCCAACGATCAAGACCATCACAGCCTGTCCCAAGACCCAACTCACAATCGCATACCTACATGCCTTTCTGAATTTCAAATCCCACAACTCCGCCGCGAACGTGCTGACAGTCGTCAAGCACCCACAATAACCATCCATGAGGCCCTGTAGGACATCACATGCGACCTGCGAAGGCGGAGAGGGCGTGCTCTGTATGACGAGAAATGCACCAAGGAGTGCAGTTCCTAGCAAGTTTACGGAGAGCGTGCCTAGAGGAAATACCTTCAAGCGTCGGTTCAGAAAAACAGACAGAAGGTAGCGCGTGAGCGTTCCGGGAAAGGAAAATATAAGTCCAGCAGTAACTTGGTGGCGGTAATGTTTTGGTAGAAAGAAAAATGTGAAGAACGTTGCTGCGTAAGTCATGAGTGCGATGGCGGATAAACCGTAGCGGAACCAGCGTCGAAGGTAGTGAGGTTGCCCGATAAAGGGTCTGCAGAGATAGGCAATCTTATTACCGAAAGAAAGAGAAGCGAGGGAAAGAGACATTGTGATTGTGGTCAATGCCACACCATCAAGGAACTATAATTTTATTCGGATCAGCATAGCCAGAGGAAAGGGAAGCTGGACTGCGACACACATTTGCGAAACCGCTTCGATTGGCCTGCTGTAAATTTGTCCAAGCACCGAAAACTTGAAGTTGCCAGGTTGAGAAAGTGGTCAAGGATCCACAAAATCCTGGATCAGCACATTGAAGATATGAAGATCAACGATTCGACAGATTCAAGATACCTGTTGTAAGAGCGGTATAGAGCGGCGCATAGCTTCCAAAGCAGACAATGAGACACGACATTTGGGTGAAGCTCAACTGCGGAGACATACAATTGACCCATAGGTTCTTTCAGCCCAAGTGCAAAACCCATAACAAGGCAACCAACAGCTTGAGCATACGCGAGTGGAAACACACTATGGCCATCATAGCTCATAAGCGCAACGAGACCCAGACGAGCCAGAACGCCAAAGACCGAAGCTGGCATGAGTAATACAACCACCGGAAACGAAAGCGGTCCATATATCTTTGAAGGGGGAATCCCTTCTTCCCCACCAGGCAGACGCTCGACCGTTTCTGCCTGCAGAGTCGCATTAGCGTCGGAATCACCAATAATGTTTTGAGCTTGAGAGATTGTGTGAAGCGGAGAATTATCCGAATCAACTTCACATTTCACCCTCTCACTTTGAAAAGACATGGCCAAGACGGCGAGGAGATGGATTGGGGTTATCTCGACATGGGTTCTGACTTGAAGTGTCACCTACACTCGGGGTCCTTGCCTATTGGGGAACAGATATTGCAACAAAAAATCTAACAGCTTAAACACATTGCCCCGGCAGGAGATGAACTTGGCATGTGCTTTCAAATGTCATGAGACTTTCATGATATTGTATTGGCCATTTTGTCATGGCCTGCTCACGAATAAAGGAGGTATCAGGAAAAGAGCAGGAACGAGCCAAACTTTGGGCATTATCATCGGATGCCACACTGATAGGGAAAGCTGTACGAAGTGTAATACCGCCATGTACTGCTGCTGTCATTTAGAATATGAGATTCTTTCTGTTTTCCCTTCAAGACTGATTAATGATTGCTTATTTCGTTGTCATTTCGACGTGTTTGTTCCATGCCAATGTTCACACTGATCTATATCATCACAGAAGAATTGAGGAGAGGAATGAGTAAGTATCTAAGTAATGTTCTGCAACTTGAAAAGGTCCTTCCACATTTGGAGATACCTTCCCCATTTAGTTCCGAGTACAGAAGGAAATGGACGTTCTAGCAACCCAGAGCAACAATTGAATGTCATTCATCCTTTCTCGTAACATAATCACCTTGCTATATTGCACAGGAATGTGCGACAACGAGTTGGGATTGTGGGAGGTTATGGACAGTTATGGGACCACTCTGTCAGTTGGTGTGAAAGGCAAAAAGAGGAATGCCGACATGTTACACAACAATACGGATTGGAAGGTAAAGAAAGCAGTCACGGTGAAGCTTCTCCGGAACATAAGATTAATATTATATCCTTCATTTACACAAAGAGCATTGCACAAAATAGAGAGCTGGTCATTTCAATTTAGGGCAGGTCGCACATATCGGTCCGGTTTTGATTCCGTTATCAATAATAAGACTTCGGTCCGATGATCGAAAACGGAATGTTTTCCCTTGCGGCCTTTTACAGCCTTTTACATGGTTATCATAATGCCGAATGGATAGCGGTGGCCCAGCTGACCTTTCTCGTATGTCATAAAAGGGGCTCAACGTTCAACCAGTGAAGAGCACACCAATTACGTTGCCTAAAACTCAACCTCCATGTCGCCCCAACAGACCACTGCACTTCCAGACTTTTACTACTTCTGCTTTGGAGCATACGAACCGTTTGTTGCGACCCTGGGCTTTTTGGGTACACTTTTGTCAGTCATGTTTTATAAACATTTCTTGAAATTCTCGAATTCTGATGTGATCACCACCTTCATCTAGCGATCCTGTAACTGTGAGAAGAGGCCTTTAGCTCATAACAAAATTTATTTTCCTTAAACTCAAAACCCATTTAGACACACAATTCGCAAGCGCCTTGGCCCGTCAATGTCGCTCCATACACCGTCTTGCCGAGACCGACATTCGTGACACTGATTCAACTCGCACATGTCTGCTTCATAATCGCCCTCATCAACGTTTTCATCCTCTCCGTCGTACGGAAATATCTCGCCGACAAACCAGCTTTGCAGGAGAGGATTCTAACCGGTCTCTTCACGCCATTGCTCCTTGGTGACATCGCTCACATGTCCATCACATTTTGGGCTTTAGGGGATGACAAGTGGGATTTCGCCAGTTGGAGTCCCTTGTTGTGGTCAACATTTATAATTGGGACGTCGCTGCTGATTCCAAGGATTTGTTGGCATCTCGGTATAGGACGTTATGTTGATTTGAGAGATGGTCCCTTTGACAAGTCTCCTCAAGGTGATGTCAAACAACAGTGAATTTTTTCAAAGAAACGGATGGGGTCATTTCTCTGCTTTTGGATTGTAACATGACAAGACAACCAGTTATGTTCTCCCAGGTTCATGTAAAAATTTGACTGTTTGGCAGATCTATTCAATATTTCACATAGTTACAAGTAAAGCTTTCATTACATTCCATCAGAATTTCTCAAACAGATAATAATCCAGAAAACCTAAAACGGTGAATTGACGATAGACGAATGACTGAAGGACGTAGAAGGAGCAAGGGAACGTCGGGTAGGTTTCTTGAGGCTCCTCTTGTTCAGTGCCAAAACGTTGTTATTAAGCGCGACAATCTGAGAATATTGATGTTACTACGCTTCGAAGCACTTAATATGTTAGCTAAAACTCACAATTTCCTTGTCATCTCCGAACTTGAAATTGTCCTGGACGACATGGTCTTCATATTTCTTGATCTCGTAATGATCAAGTTTGCCCTTCTTGACTTTAGCAAAGTCCCACGCAATCACATATTGACCAGTCGAAGTGACAATAGCGTTTTCGTCCTGACCTTCTCCTTGATTGAACCTGACAAACATTAATCGAAACCATGAACTTTGTGACAAACCAAAAAATCGTGTTCTTTACCTGGCTGGAGTGAACGAAATCTTGTTACCCATGTAGGCAACATGTTGCGGCTTGAGCTGCAATCTCTTTGGCTGCGGCTTCGCACTTGCTGGGAAACTACGATCGAAGCCAAGTTGACCCTGATATTTTCCTTCTCCAATGAGGGTGTCGATCAGAAGTAGATAGGTTTCAGTCGTGGCCACAATGTATCGACCGTTGGAAGTAACGTCGACACCAAGAATAGGATCGCCCAGAGGCGGCAAAGCAGTCTTTGCAATCTTTCCAATCGTGTCAAACAGTCGGATATCTCCCTTTTCGCTCGCTACGGCGAGCTTTCCAGCAGCTGTAGTGGCCACGCCAGAGAATTTGTTCTTGCTGACGTATTGCTTGAATTGACTCTCAACCAGCTTGGTACCAGATACGCGAGGATCGATTCGGAAGAGTGCATTATGGGACGCGCCAACCAGCGTTTGTTCTCGAGTCGTCGGGGCAAACTTATTATCTGGCGCGATGTGGTCCACTTGGATGTCATCATGGACTTTCCATTCTTCAACAACTTTACCGCGCTCGACGTCCAAGCTGTACAGGGAGTGCGGGTCGGTGGGATTCTGGAGAATCATCTTTGTATCTTGATCATGGAGCATAATCTGGAAGCCCGTCAGTCAATGCTTGCCCTGACAACAGTTGAAGAACATACATGCTTAGGTTTGAATCCTTTGCCCTTCGGCGTTGTCACATTGGCAATCGTCGCATAATACTTGACAGAGTGGTCATCATTGTTATGGTTGAACACACCGATGTTGTTGCCTCGGACAACATAGGATCGGTCGCCTTTATATCCGACCATAAGTTGGGAATTACGATCACCACTCAGAGGTTGCTTCGGCCCGTCCTCGTCCTCTGCATCTTCTTCCTCAGATTCCGAGTCTTCTTCTGTACAAAGCTGAGAAGAGTAGTCTCAAATCAAAAGGCAAGTTTACCTTCTGGATTCAAATCAGACGCAATTTCTTCTTCGTCGTCTTCTTCGTCCTCAACGTCTTTCATCTCAACGTCTTCATTAGCTCTCAAAACATAATTCTGCTCGTCGGGCTAGGTTTTTGAAGTCAGATACCGTCTTCGCAACCAATGTTGTAAAATCTACCTTGATTTTCCCCCATGGGAGTTGGTGCAAAGTCTCCCACAAGCATTGAGTGAACGTCTGAGCTGCCTTTGCGAAATCTTCTTGTGAATGAAAACGGAATAACCAACTGCTCTGGGAAAAGTCCTCGCCGAGATGATTCCATGTTAAGGAGAGCATCTTATGCGAAAACCGCTGGTTCATATCCGACTGTACTCTATGTGCCAGTATCGTCCCCTTGTCGTTCGAAGCCAGAAGCCAGTAAACGAAGTTGGCATTAGTCTGCTGAGTGATCCTTGCCGTGACGATGCCATCGTTCCGGAAGTCTTCATTTTGGACGTCCCAAAAGTATAGCTCAGCCTCCTCTTCGAGAAGGACTTTCATATAGGACATGAACTGATTGTCAACCTGACTCTTCTGCGCTGGAGTCTCTTCTTCTTCTTCGTCAACGATTATGGATTCCGCAACCGACGGCTGGACAGGGGCTCTCTCAGTCTCCTTTTTCGCAACTTTGCGTTTGGGAGTCACTTTATGTGTAGGTGGGCTATCACCAAAATTCAATTGGACATCAGAGGGACGTGGAATAATGCTCACCGCCATATAAATTCTTCCAGCGTGGAGTCCTGAACACTATCCGCACTTCTCTTGTACTTGCGTTCATACATTGCGCGATATATGCACGTTTCGAAGAATGCCCGAGTCGGCGCATTCGCATCAGATGCAACAAATTCGAAAAACTCGTCGACATCACCGTACAAGTCGCGCCATACAAAGTTAGGTCCGCCATCTGTTTCGCCCGTGCGGAACTCAAGTTCCTCACTGATCAGAAACACCTTTTCTTCGTCAGCTGGTTTGTATCAAGATGCGCGTCAGGATATGAAAGGTTTTTTGAGTTGGAATTAAACGCTAACTTTCGTCCTCATCTTCCAACAGGTCCTGATCCCCATCCTCATAGACTTTAGTAATGACAATTTGGAAATTATGTTCTACGCCAGGCAGACGCCGAATGGTAGCCATACAATCATTATAGCTATCGAATAAACGAGTCAGACGCGTAGATGAGATTAAAAGAACGAGGTTCGACAAACATGCATTCTCGCGATGTCCGTATATTACCAGGTCGCAGAAGATAAAGTTGTCCTATGGATCAAGGTTGAAAAGATGATACCTAAAAAAAGTAAAGAACCTACCAGATGATATTTTGACAACCTCAGTGGCATTGGGATCTTCTATCGCATTTGTTAGTAGCGATGAAATGAGGTCACTTGAATCAAAGACACGAACGCCAAACTTTGCCGATGACTAGAATCAAAAGTATCTTGTTTAATCATATATTATACGTGAAGGATCATAAACCCACGACTCCGGAAAATGTTCATAACGAAGATTGTGCTCGTGAGCGTTACAGAAGAAGGTGGATACGGCTAAAGCGCCGTGGAGTTTGACAACTGAATCGCGTCACGTTCCTTCGTAACTGTCAAGCAGCTCTTATTTCTGCATAATGTTCACGACCCCTTCTAAAGAAGCTCCTCAAAGTGAGTTTTTTTCTTCTATTATTTAGTGCCCTTCTTATAAGCATGTAGAAAATCCAGCTAGTACTAAAACACCAAAGGGAAACAGCAACTCGTCTAGTACTGTCGATGTCAGTATTCTCAACACTAATTTCCTCAGAAATTATTTGAATATACATTTCATCCTCCAGGATAATTCGCCAACGGGCACAACACTCTCTGACTTCGCCACGAACGCCGCAACCTCTCTTAGATTTCGAGGTGATTCGAGGTCAGCGCTGAGTGGCACTCCGACGCGGACACGTCTCATTCGTTCTGATCCGTCGATGCTGACTTGTTTTGACCCCGCCGATAAGGAGCTATATGACCTTTGGGCACCCAAATGATGAAGATAGAGCATTGGTACAACTATCATTTCCATTTTGAAATAGTATACAAAGTGTTTTTAGAGGGTGCTCAGAAAAGCTGAAAGGCCTGCTGTCGGCTGCGGTGAATTTTTGGCATTGTTTCTTTCGCGATTGCGTTGAAGCATCTCCGCAAGTCCAGATTTCTTCTTGCGTTTGCTGGTATTATTGCTCTGGACTGATCGATGTTCACTTGTCGGTGTCGCAGGAGTGGTCTCTTCGTTGATTTCGACATGTGGGTGAGGCTGGACTGATTTTGCTCTCTTCCGCTTTCTGGCTGAAGGAAAGGATGAAACGTCTCCCTTCTGGAAACTTGTCCGTGATTCTTGTCCACAGACCATACAAGTGGACGTTACGACATGGGACGACTCAGGGGCTGGCAGACTGCGCAACTTTGCAGACCGCACGACTGTGGTGCGCAAAAAGGGATGCATGCCGCATCTTGAGCAGAAGTGTGATGAGTGTTCACGCAGGGTGGTGGTGGTGCGCACGGCGTGGAAGGCGGCTAGCTGAGTTGATACGGGGAGAATAGCGTACGGGAGTGCATTGGCGAATTTGACAGTTGCAGAGTGCATAAGTTTTGTGTATAGCACGTGATCCGTGCGCGCTGGTTTTATATGTTCTGGAAAAGGAAGGAGGGGTTTTATTGTTCGTTGGAGTTGAAAAAACGAGTGAGATTGACTGATTGCCCTCACGGTCACCATGCAGAAGGCACACTCCATCTCATATCAACCACTGGCCATGCCTCCTCCTCCTCAGTCTTCTTCTTCTCGACACTCCAAACATCCTTCAACGAACGCTATGCCTCACTGGTTGTCTCGTAGTCCCAACCTCCAAAATTCTTCCACGTCGTATATCGCTTCTAAATCCCTCAAGCTGTCAGAATTAAAAGTCGTCCGATCCATTGACCTCATCTCCGGTTCTCGCTCGCGTACTTTGGGTTCCGGTGCCACTATTGTTCGCACTCCAGATGAGGCTCTGCGAGATATGGGTGTCCGTGTAAAATACCCTGTGGATCAGGAGTCTACTTCAAAACTATCCAGCGAAAGTCACGAAAATGATAAACCAGAAAAGCCGGTCAAGTCAAAGCATAGGCGCGGTCCATCCAAGCAACTGATGCTTTCTCCGCCTATAAGTCCTCCTTTGCCTCCTCTACCTCTTCCAGAAGAAGACGAGGAGAAGCAACTCGAAGGGGAAACTATCATCGCAACTCCGCGACCGAACCGTTTTATCCCTCCTGCCCCTGAACTCCATCGGTCGCCCTCAAGGCGTTCTTCCATGAAATTCCCAAAGGCTCTCTCAATCACACACTCAAACTCCTCTTCAGAAGAACCACCTTCGGTTCCTCCTTTGCCTGCTCATATCGCTGCTTTCACTCAACCTCCCCCCTTTTCGCCCATCCTCGTTTCTGAACCTTCCTCGTTGATGGTCAACCGAAGCAAAGTTATCGTCACCTTGGAAACATCTACTCAGACTTATCGCACCACGCTACCTACCCTCACTTCGCGTCTGTCTCATTTGTCGAATTATTTGTTGGCTCTTTATCGCCGCCCGGATGCTGCTTCCGCTCTCTCCTCCATGTACTCGAATGAAAGTGAAGATGCCGCGTTGTATCGCCAACATCTGACTTCCCAAGGACTCGTACCGCCTTCTGCGAACATTCACATCTTCTTGGACCGTCCAAGTGCTCCGTATGTCTTTTTCTTCTTTTCTTATGAAATAATATACTCACACCATATATTTAGGTATGCTCACATTCTTGCCTATTTAAGACAGCCCGTTTTGGAAGGCCAACCCGAAACACTACCATACTCCCTTCAATTCCATAATTTCACACCTTCACCTACTCTTCTCCAATCTCGCCTCGAAATGCTCATTGAGGTCCGCGACGAAGCTGCCTACATTAATCTCGAGGCCTTGCAAAAGCTTTGCGCCGATGAAATCAGGCAGCGATACGGACCACGGCAACACAACCACCAACGGGGTAACAGCACAAGCTCTGTCCCAAGCATACAAAATATAAATGCTTCCGTGTATGGTCTGCATACGCTGTCAGAGAGGGCGGAACCAGATTTTAGGAACAGTCCTAATGCTTCACCCATTCCACTTGCGAATTCCAGCCAAGACCCTACTGCATGGACATCCCATTCGACGACACAAGCGGCAATTCCTGCTTCGTCGCCTGTATTCATTCCTACAGGTCCTGTCGCCCCGCCCCAGGCTGCCATTGCGATCAGGAGAAGCAAACAAGCGAATCAGACTTCTGCAATGGCGGACAGCGTAGTTGCCAGGACACCCCCTACTCCTCAGTCCTGGGATGGACCTGACCAAGGACGGAGTCAAAGCAGATCAAGTTCGCGTTCTAGACCGACAAATGCTACGCCTCCACAATCTGGCTGGATATGAAGGGATTTCGTCGCTATATCTTCCTATTCGACTTCTAGTTATTTTCGTACTCACGGGCTGTCTATTGTATTACTTTACTTTTCTGCCATATTTTTGAAATAATATTTGCAACTTTACATATTGGAACTCACGCTACGAAGAAACTCAATTGTCGCAACAAAAGTCGATCCACAGAAACATTTACAACAAATTATACAAACTTCATCGAAAGAAAAATCATACGGGGTAGAGGTCGTGAATAAGGCATAAATTCGCTCAAACGTTGGAGAGAAAGAACGTCGCTAATACTACATGGAAAATATAGAATGAAAACGAAGGACTGGGAAAAAAGAAGGAATCATTCCTAGTACCAAGTCCAAGCCAAATCACTTTTGTTCAGCTGCGGCGTAAGGGTTGACACTATAGACCTTGATGACCGGAGGACTCTTGGTCAAATCAGCAGTGACAATGACCTGAAATGCAAAGCTCAATCAATTTTGCAGAATGTAAAAAAAAGCAGAGACGCATACGGGAACAGTCATCAATTCCTTGATTTCCTGGATCTTGTGGCCAGAGTGCGTGATTCGAAGACCCTCAAACTGTGGAACGTCTTTCGCCACGGAACGAATACGTTGCTTCGAGGCCTCCTGAGAGGGAGGGGGAACGTTATCGCGGCCCAATACGATCTCATCATCGTCAGCATCATCTTCATCGAAGAGTGCACTTTCATCATGGACGGAACGAGAGGCCACCTCCATTTTCAGGGCATGCTGCTCGGCATTTTTCTTCACTTTCTTCAGATGCTCGTCATCGCTGTTTTCAACAAGCCAAGTGATGACATCTTTGTCGGACCAGTAGATCTCCAGCGTATGCACATGTTCGTTGTAGACATGGTTCTATTGAATTAAAGGAAACAGACGATTAATTGAGCAACACGAGTCGATAATTGTTCAACTTACATCGATAGGCATCTGATCCACGTGAACGCGTTTCTCGATCCCAAATTCGGGAACGAGGACATCAAATGCCGCCTCAAGGACACCAATAACCGTGGCTTGACGAATGACAGGTCCATAGCGATAAGTTAGATCTGATATCAAAACACAAAGGAAAAGGTGAGCAGATTGTTCTTGGGCGAGGGTGGCTGAGTCGCGTTTGCTACGGAACAAAGATGAGGAGTAACAGAAAACAATAACCTCAACAAACTCACATGTTGCACTGCTGGGCCACCTTTGCTACAGCGTCGCGATCCATAGCAAACTTGGTTTCTGCTATATACACCTTGAGAATTTTCATCGGTTATTCTAGAGCACTGTCTCACCTCCTCCTTGCAATAAAGCTTCCAATTGGCGGTGGACCAGGATATCAGCGTAGCGCCTGATAGGAGACGTAAAATGAGTGTATAATGGCTCGTTCAAAGCATAATGGCTATATTTTGCGATGTCCAACATGCCGGCACAAAAATATTTGGCGCGCTGCGTAGCCTTGAAAGAAAGCAGTTCCAGAAGTCGTCGGGCAGTAGGGTTGTCAATGGCATCAAATGACCTCATAAGAGCACCCGGGGATGATATGTCCATTTTGAAACCTAAGCGTTCTGCACGGAGACAGAAATTGTTCTGAGGTTCAAAATTAGGCACCGAGTTCATAGACAAATAGGTTAAGCATACCAAACGACGCTCAAGGGGGATGTCATGACGGCGGAGTAGTGCTTGTTCAGGAAGATGGAAGGCAGTTTGTTGAGCAACAGTGGTGTTAGTCAGTAACATGAACTGAAACAACGGAAATTAGTTTAAAGGACACGTAACATAACAGTTTGAGACGTACTTCTTCAATTAAGGTATGAGCCTCTGTACGTTGGTATTGTCCGCAATCTGATGGCAGACCGTTTTCGTCCAAAACGAATGTGAGAGTAAGATTGTCAAGGCAAAGAGCGCCATTCTTAATTCGTCGTGCCCTTAGTTTCTTAGCAAGAACTTTCAAAGTGAGTATATCACGTTCAATATCCGTCGCCTTGTGCCCCGAGTCGACTTCGACTTCTTCAAGAGGCTGATCATCAATGACTCTTTGAGCGTTAGAGTACGTGAGTTTAGCCGCGGAACGAATGATAGTTTTGCCGAACCACTTCTTGACGACCTTTGCATCGCTATCTAAAGTGAATACAACGGAGAAAGCAAGACGGTCCTGACCAGGAAGCAAACTGCAGAGTTGTTCACTTAAGGCCGGTGGAAGCATAGGAACAGCCCGTTGTACAAGATAAACGCTCGTTGCTCGCTTACGGGCGTCGCGATCCAAAGGCGTGTTCGGCTTCACGAAGAATGATACGTCAGCAATGTGAACCCCCACTTCGTATGTACCGTCCTCGTTGATTTTGGCTGACAGCACATCATCGATGTCTTTCGCGCTATCTGGGTCGATGCTGAAAACACGCTCGTTACGTAAATCCTTCCGAGTTTCCAATTCACGTTCAGGAATGCTGTTTTTAGCCAATAAATAAATAAATTAAAACCGCTTCATTGAGGTGGAGGAGTTCACGTACGTCCACGGTATGGGTGGCAGGCATTTAATGATATTATCGGTAAATTCTTCTGTAGGGAAATTGCAATCCTTGAGAAGAGCACTCGTTTCAACCTCAATGTCCCCAATAGGACCAAGTTCTTCAACTAGGGTGCCAAAGGGATGAAGTGAACTGATCGGCTGCGGAAATCATAAGTACCTAAGTAATTCATATCCGGTTACCAAATCGACTTACGTGACGCTTGATGCAAGCGACAAATAGCTTATCTACGTAAGCATCAGGGTTTTGAACAAAGTCGAGTGGCGCCTGCTCAGTGGGAATAGCTATCAAGGGCACTCGTTTGTCTGTGGGCTTAAACCAAACAATTTTCGGCCGTTCAATCTGACGACGGGGTTCGTCTCCACGATCGCCTTCGCGTTCACGGCGCTCAGCTTCTTGTTTTTCCTTTGTGGCAGCAGAAGAGGGACGAAGAAGGCCAAGTGTTCCAGAAAACAGTTGGCCAGGCATTCTCTCAACAACAGCGACGACGTGTCCAGCAAATTGAGGTTTGACCTCATCCGTAACCCTATACACAGTCAGTGGATGGTTTGATTGGTAGACACATACTCACTCTTCGTCCTCAAACAACATGAGACCCTGACCCTCAACCTCAACATCGTCTTTCTTCTTGTCATCTTTGCGACCTGCGGTGGACTTGAGATCATAAGCGGCGTTCTCTTCCTTCTTTCTCTTCTTCTCCTCTTTCTCTTTCTTGGTGCTCCATACCTCATCAACGTCTAAGAGTTCAACGGCAACAATGTCACCTTCGAGAGCACGGTTTCGATCCTTCGAACCACATATGTATATGTCAGCGTCCAAAACTTCGGTCGCCACATATGCGTCCGAACGATTACGCTTGTTCACTCTCAAGATACCGACAACAAGTTTCCCAGCAGCCAACAATGGCGGAAGAGAGGCCTGTGGCAAGTACGGAGCAAAGAGAGACTTGCGTTGTGGTTGACTTGACTGCTGTTGAAGTTGTTGCTGAAATTGCTGCTGCTGCTGCTGAAGCAAATTGATACCACCAAGCCCCATGCCCATCATGTTGGCTGCCATCATGTTCGGTAGCATGTTGGGGAAACTAAACGAGGCCATTTTGTGGTGATGGCCACCAGCCGCTGCGCGGAATTGTTGCAAGCTTTGAAGCTGAGCCTGAGCTTGAGCAAGGTCGGCAGCAAAGATACCACCGTTGCCCTGAAGTCCACCGACACCGCCATCTACGGAAGTGTGTTCAATCCTCTCATGTCCCCTCAATGAACGATGGTACTCACTGATGCGCCAGCTATTTTCTACGCGGGAGGCTTGCCTGGAGTGCCCTCCTATATTCGCTGGGGGTACGAATCCGTCATCGAATCCATCAAACCCTGCAACACCAGCATTGGACTGGCTAGCAGTTTTGTTGATGACATTGACGCTATGTCTTCGTCCATGGCCGCGAGGGATTCCCTGCGTTTGACCGTCCAAACCCAAATTTAACCCGAGACTACTAAATTGTCCCATTGGGTTTTGAACCGTTGAAAACGCGGCACCTACGGCGGGGCTCATGGGAACCGTGCTCTGGACACGACGGTGTGAACCACGAGCAGGCGCAAGACCAGGAGTTTGAAAAGAGAGAACCTGATTGGAGGCAAGTTGCTGCTGATAAAGGGCCTGCTGTTGTTGCTGCAAAGCTTCGATTTGATTCTGAATGGCAATCTGAGAAAGGTAATGAACAAATTTAATGAAACCAGTATGTCAAAGAACTCACTTGTTCCGCCATTATGCCGGTAATTTCACCGTTATCCATCTTTCTAACGGGTTCGGAGGGAAACGGTTGTTGTAACTGTTGTGGAAACTGGAAGCCAAGGTCCTCCTCATTAACCGGCGGCCCTACAGGCGAAACGCGTTTGCGTGCCCCAAACATGAACCCGGGGGCTAGTTGAGGTCGACCACTTGGTCCGACTGCATCTTCCTGAGCTGCCAAAGCAGCAAAACGAGGTGGTACGAAACTTTGTGATTGACTACGAGGTTGATGACTTGGCTGCTGTTGCCCAATGCGTTCATGGATTTCGCCTTCTTCGAGAATGTCATCTTCAACATCTTCCATCATAGGTCTCAAGTGGGGAGAGTACGAGTTGAAATTGCCTGACGCTGTGGAGATACCCAGTGATGCAGCTTTGCGGTGCTTTGGATCCAAGTTCAAACCTAATTCCAGTTGAGCAACAAAGGTCTGAATGGGCAGTCCAATGTAAATACCTTGACTATTACCTAAATTTTGTTGTGCTGGAGAGGCCGTTCTTAGATCCTGGATAACACGCTGAAGAGAGGAGAGTGCATCACTAGATTCACTTTGCACCAGTGCAGGAGACGGCGATTGTTTGGTCGAACTCGCATTACGTGTTCCGTGAGAAGAGGAAGTCTGGCCTTTGCGATGGCCAGACCCGCGCACTGAGCCAGTTTTGCCACGCTGTTGTTCTTGCTTTTTGTTATTGCCATTACCATCCCCTTTTCTGGACGGAGTATCAGATCCTGATTCAGCAGCTGAAGTGTTGGCAGGAGCTTTCTTGCTGCTGCCTCCCGAAGCAGGTCGAACCCCAGATGTCCCGCCTCGTAAGTTGGATGGATTAGAAGGCTGTCTCTTTGAACCACGATTATTTCCAGAAGAGGAAGGCTTCTTTTCCTCCTTCTGTAGAGGTTGAGTTTGTGAGGACGCCTCGTCTGTCATATCGTTCGTAACGAGTCTGTGAGCAAATGTAGTACAATTGTGTGTGATAGTTTTCGCGGTGTAGCCAGATGTTGGGGTGACGTTGCAATCTAATAATGTAAGAATAAGAAACCACTCACAAGGCGAAATTGACAAGCACCTACCAGGAGACTAGAAAATAATGAAAATTGAGTGGCTTTGCCCTGTAGGGCGAGTGGGAAGAAGGAGTGCTTATCAGGTGGTCGTAATGAAAACGAAAGACACTTGATGACTTGGAATTTGTGCAGCCGCACACAAGTTACATTTCTCAGTGACTTCCCACGCACAGGCGCCATTCCGGACATCAAGCTTTCAAGCTTCAAATTATTATTTGAAATCCAACAAATCAAGAAATTGGAATTCTATGGACCTCATTTCTAAACGGTCATTGTAATCTCTGGATGATGGCATCAGAATATCCCTTCGTCGTGGCCTTTCCTCCCAGATCGCCAGTGATGGTCTTGCCTTCAGCAATTGTCTGCGCATTGACTTAGTGGGGGTTCATTAATTTGATGTATTTGCGAACTTACCGTCAAAGCAGCAGTTTCAATCTTGTCTGCGTACTGCTTCAAATTCATGTGCCTGCAAAGAATAGATTAAGTCATCTGATCTTCACACTCTTGTCATGCAAGTACCTCAGCATCATCAGAGAAGATAATAAAAGTGCTGTCGGATTTGCTAAACCCTTGCCTGTGACAAAGGCTCAGTCAACCAAACGAAAAATCGACATCCTGCACTCACCTGCAATGTCTGGCGCGGAACCATGAACCGCCTCAAAGATTGAAGCATCCTGCGGGCAGAACGAGTCAGAGGGAAAAACGCGAACTAGAGGTTATCCTACTCTGCCAATATTCCCTGAAGGTGTCAAGCCAAGCCCTCCAATCAAACCAGCGCACATATCAGACAAGATATCTCCATACAGATTGGGCATCACCATAACTCGGTCGGAATAAGGAGCGGGGTTGGTTACGATCTAGGCAGATATTAGCGGGCGAATAGAACAGGTTTAGCACCTACTTTGAGACAGACCCGATCCAGAAGGTCTTCATCATATGAAACATCTGGGAACTCCTTTGCAACTTCGCGGCACGCCGATAAAAACATCCCATCAGACATTTTCCTAGAAGTGGCTCACAATCATCCTAATAACGCGTTGCGGAGTAAACGTACATGATGTTGGCCTTGTGGACGGCGGTAACGCGTTTTCGTCCACTGGATTGGGCATATTGAAAAGCGTAACGAGCCACTCGTTCGGATGCATCCCATGTGATAAGTTTAATGGATTGTACAACACCATCAACAATCTAGACAAATATCAACGCAGAACCAGAGGGAATGTTAATCCAAACAAACTTCATGTTCAATGCCGGAGTACTCTCCCTCAGTGTTCTCGCGTATGAGCACAGTATCAACATCGTCATAAGGAGTTTTGAAGCCTTTGACGGAAACGCAAGGACGAACATTGGCAAACAATTTGAAGGTTCGTCGGAGAGTGAGGTTGAGCGATACATGACCCTTGCCGACTAAACAGAAACTGAGTAAAGTACGTCAATGGCTGTCAGTAGCACGTACTTGGTGTCGCAAGAGGGCCTTTGAAATACAAGCAATGTAAGCGAAGGGCATATTAATATAAAGGGGTCTAGAACTAACCCTTGAGAGCGACAGTGTTGCGCTTCACAGATTGAATCGCTTGGTCTGGAATTACGGTCTTGCCACCTTTCAAAATGGGAGTCACACTGACTTCTTCCCACTCAATGGGAACCTGTACAAACTTTAGACTCGTTGGTAATGGGAAGTGGACAGTACGACCTTTGCAGCCGTGTAAATGTCTTTTACGGATTGACTGATTTCGGGGCCGATACCTGAACGACAGTCGGCGAATGAACGAGATAAGGAAAACCTGGTTCAAATAGCTCACCGTCCCCTGGAATTAATGTAACCATGTACTTTCCCTAGAAGTATATATAAACAACTGGAAAGTTTTCTGCATCCGAAGGGCGCTCACATTGCTGCTCTTTTGACCAGCGTAGGCAGCCGTTGGTGCCGCTGAAGCATATTGTCTTATAGACTGTCCAACTACTCAGCCGTGTACATAGCATTATATTTAAAAACATACCTCTGCGCGCGGTATAGCTCCTCGAATAAGTCCTGCTAAATGACGGGGAACAAACATTTCGAACAAAGGTGATGCCTTGAAATTTGATTTTCACAAACATCCACGTGCTGCTTCCATTGTCGGGCCAATGTCGGGCCTGATGCTTTGTGCTGGAATCCAAAAGAAATAAGTGTATAGCGATTAAAATATTGCATCGTAAGGATGTAGTCTCATATTCAGATAAAGAAAATAGTCCAGAAAGTCATCCGCTCAATAAGCCATTGAGCTGTTCACGATATCTCTCCATGTTTCGTTCCATCTCCTCCTCTTCCGATCTATCTTGTACAGACTACATCGCGCATAATTTGAGCACCATGACGAATGGAAAGGAATATTCACTTACGGGTAATTCGGTGGTAACAGTTCCTACCTCACCAAGCTTACCATTGGTAAGCTCGAAAAGAACCTTGTCTACTTCAGCATCCGCCTCTTCTTCTAGTTCCTCTTCCTCGTCCATTTCCAGTGTATCGTCCATCATTTCCTCAATGATGCCAGCCTTCAGACCATATGAACTTTGAAACTTGAATGGAGGACAGTCTATCCCTCCTCACCTTTGTCATTTCCATGCTCATTTCTCGCATCGCTTGACTAATCTGAGGAAGTTTAACAAGGGTATTCGATAGCTTCATGATCTCTGTCGACTTTTGTAGAGTTCCAGTTACTTTGACCATTGCTAGCGAGAACAGATGAGATTTATCAGAAGAGGACACATGGATGATCGGACTAACCCAATTGATGTTGCAATTGGTGTCCTATAGATCCCAATCTGGCTTTGCTGACTGACAATCGGTCCTTTTGCTTATTGCTCCTCACTACTTCCTTTGCTAGAATTCTTGCTGACTTCACGTCTCCTTTGGCAGCCAACTGCTTCACAGATTGACGAGCTTTGCTTGTCGCAAGATCCAACTGGAGAATGTATTTAGCAAGGCCTCCGCAGTCATCAATGAATCGTTCAAACCTGCCTCATCTCCCTATCAAGTTGGCGGCCCTCATTTCGCAGTTTGGTCTGCCAGGCACGGACTCGTTCTTCTGGGGTGGGGCCATATAAAAAGCGGTTGATTGATTGCATCCTAATCCCGTCAACCGTATTAATTCCAGAAGATAAATGATAGTGAAGAGTCAGAAACTGCCTTCTAACTGAGCTTCATACCCGGATTTGGACAAATATATATTTCTCGGATACTGCCGAGCGCTCAACTCGTATGACCACTTATGTACATAGATCTGCCTACCGAAATTACCTACTTGGATGAAGATACATAGAATACAACTCTATGCGAGTTTTTGCATGTCAGGATGAATCTGATTTACTAGGGCCTCCCAGTATGAATAGTCAGAACCATCGAGACTAGAATGAAGTCGCGGGTCCAGATTAGTATGGCTGGAATAAGGAATTCCAGCCCAACCACCTAATTCGGTCCCTGGCCAAGGTGAGCCACCTGGGATAGAATCAAGGGCAGTCGTTGCAACAGTATTGCACCAGCTATCAAGTAATGTTTGCGCTAAAGTTTCATCATCGGCTAGTGGACTGCCTGAAGCTGCAGGCGAGTGAGGCTGCACAGGGAATTGTAAACGCTTAAATGACGGAGATTGAACAAGTAGACGCGACAGAGTTGGCGAATTGGGGGACGGGCTTTCCTTCTTTGAATTCGGAACTAAGAGCTGATTCTGCATTGATGGTGATGTTATTGGGTTTTGCAAGCCCAGCAACAATTGAGCTTGCTGTTCCTTACGGCCGACGTGGTCTTCACAGATTTCGGTTAAGTGTCGTCGCGGAAGGCCGAGGACGTTCGTTTGCGATGCTCTGTTCTTGAGGAATTCAATTGTCTTCAACTCCTTCTTCGTTGTCTCATCCATCTCCCTCATTCCTTCATGGTCCTTGACAAATCCGTCGAGAATGGCATGCATTGCATCCGAATACCGCCCATCAGGATCCAACACGAAATAAATCCCTGATATAATCGCAGCTTGAAACTCCCGATACGCATTTCCGAGCGAATCCTGGACTTCTTTGGGTGTCGTTTTGCGAAAAGCTTGGCGAACTTCAAAATCTTTGATTGCAGACTCGAAGCAGGCATCGCGTGACCTTGCGTACCGCTCCGAATTAAGGCGACGAAGCATGTAAGGTCGGTGTAGACTGATCCTCACGAAGAGTGTTTCGGTAACCAATAAAAAACGATGAACAGGAATATAGGGACAAGTCTTGTCGAGGCTTGTATCAGGTTGTAGAGAATAGTGAGGAGGAAGATTCCTGATAAAATCAAGCAGCTCATTGTCCAGAGATATAACTTCTGAATAACGACTCTTTTCTTGAACTTGTTGGAAATGATGAACCATGTGTCCTATAATTTCCGCTAATTGATGTCGTAAAACGACGAAGGTCATTGCAGTTGGCTGTGACAATGGCAGAGGCTTAAGAGACTTCGCCTCTTGCGGCTCACCATCAATGTTGGAAGGCAATTTCGTGGAAGTGTAAACGTCCTGGATTGAGTTGGGTCGACCCAACACTAGAGCATAGGATCGGTCGGCATGGTATAGATAGGACCTGCATTGACTTGAATTTTTTTCTTCAAATGAGAAATCTAGAGTTAATACCATATTCTTCGCCGATACTCCGCTAGCTCAATTGGCATCCCCTATTGATCATAAAAACAATGTGTGAAACAAATTAAATCCCGAAAACGCACCATCGCCGTGCCATCCCTATGTAGGCCAAGTGCTTGGGCCGTTCTCACAGCAGCACCAAGCTGACTCCAACATTCGGTAATTCGCCGGTCAAATGTAAGAAAGCGAGCACTCTATTCACAACAGTTTAAACCATCGTTATCGAGGGAACGAGGGGGGAAAGAGTCACCAGAAGTCGAGTAAGAACCATATCAATTGAGTCTGACTGAACAGCTGCTGCAATGAGGAGCGATCGACGTGCTGTTGGAGAAAACATTTATCGGGACCAAGAAAATTTTAGTCAATGAAAGTAGAGTTCCTTAAGCATGAATATCGATGACGAAATAAGAATGACGCACATGCCCAATAATAGCGCAAAGATCTGAGACGACGGTTTCGAGCATCTCCCGCAACGTCTTCTGGTGCAAGCCTCACTGATATCGCAAGTACCACGAAAAGCAGGGGTAGGAAACAGATGTGGTAAGGGTTTGTGACATCTGCGCGGGTTTGTGCACAAGTGGAGACTGATGAATATGCCGCACGAAAGTCGCTCTCAGATATGGGATAACGTGTCCAATTTCTGTTGATAAGATAAATCAAAAGATTTACAGGAGTTAAAGGGTAGCGTACATTGAGGAAAAGTAGAAATCAACAAGAACATCGGAAAACTTATGATCTGGTAGTTCTTGAAGGAGCTCTAATATTTTGTTAGGAGTTACGCCGCATTCCTGCATCAGCCACTGCAGGTTATCCACAGCTGCCTGCTCCAAGTCATGTCCAGTATTTGTAATAATAGTTGAATGAGAATCTTGCGGAGACGGTGAGTTACCGCTGCTGCCACCTTCTGAGTGACCACGCCTGTGCGAATCGCCTTCAAAAGGTGCACTTGATCCCGCAACATTCTCAATCTGAACACCAAATTAACATCCAGACTGTAATCCTTGTAACAAGGATTCAATTACCTGCTGGATGAGGGCTCCTGGTGCGATGCTGCCAGAAACGCTAGTTCCGTACCACGTTCCACTCTGGAAGGTTTCTCCACTAGTTTCTTGGTCTTCTGGCTGAGACTTATTATCGTCATCAAAATTTGGGGTCATTCTGTGACGACTTTGTGCTGAATTTAGCTCTGTTGCGGAATTTGTGGATGTGGAAGGGGTACAGAACTGAGGCAAAGCCATCTCGACGATTTGTTCTAATCTCGACACTCGTGCATTGAGATCTTGGTCAGCTTTTCCGGGGGTATATGCCTTGCATAATTCAGGCACTTTTCGAGCAATACACTGAACGTATAAATGTTTATTACTTGCGAAAGGAGAAGTAGAAATAATTCGACTGACATGGGAACATGGCACTTGGCGATCACACTTGAGTTGCAATAAGTGCGCTGAAGCAAGCAATGCATCCATTAAAGTCACCTTTTGCTTCCGGCGATGGCATTCACCACAGGAAAAACTGGATTGAGTGTTAATGAAGCCAAAGATAGGGAGACGAAACCGCGTACCTTACTCTCGTTCTCTGCTTTTTCAAAGGGCTGTTTACGAAGTCATCTTCAAGCTTCTTTCGCTTCCCCAGAAAACCGTAATCAGAGGAGGTGTATTCTGCAGCCTTCACCATCAAGAAAAGAGCATGTAGCTGTAGTTGAGACGAGGATAGTCGTTATCAAGAAATGCAAGTTTTACTATTCGTTGATGTCAAGTGGTGCACAGCATGTGTCAGCAGCAATTGATAAAGCAGCGTGCTCCACACTGAATTCACAGAGGCCGTGCCTGTTCACATTTTGTATGTAACGACCATCTGTACCTCCGCAGCATGTCAGATGCAAAAAATGCTCCGGATCCTGCATGGAAACAATTGAAGCTTTCACTTGAACGCCCTTACAAAGACGATCTTGGCAATGCGATCCCCGTTCTTTATGATCTCACACCTGAAGGTGAACGAATTTATGAACCGTATGTTTGCCGATATATCAGAAATAACGATTCTGACTTTATCCAAAGCAAGAAATCGTCTTCCTCGAGGCTTGAAACTAATTTGAGAAGGATAATCATAGAACGTGGTCTTGATTACTTCGAGAAAAGAGAGAACCCTAGCACGACGGTGGAAGATCCCGGAACTGATGAAGAAAAAAGCCCCTCGGATGAAGTGGATGATACACCAAAGCCCATGACGGTAGAAGAACTATACGCTATGCGGATGGAAATTATGCCGCATTTATTGTGAGTTGCTGAAAGGTTTTTGGTTCATGTCTTCCACGACATATGTCAGTGTCGCTTTGGGTGAAATGTCTCAAGCAAGAGATCTTCTAGTCGCATTACTGTCAAGTGCTCCGGGGGGTCAAAATCAGTCGTCGATATCGACGTCCACGCTTTTATCTGCCACTACCGTGACGAAGCCTCCACCTATTGTTTCAGTTCAGGCTTTCAATGCGCAATTGACTGTCGGAGGAAAAGACGAAACACTGAGAAAGGTTTCGAAGCTCTTCAAAGCTGCGGCAGAGAGTATGGGTCGAAGCCAGGCCCAGGGTAAAAAGTATTGGGTTGACGCGTTGAGAGCGAGACGAGCCAACTGGGGATTGTCACCGGCGCCTCTTCCTCCTGGTTCTGCCACAGGTAAAGGAGCAGACAAAACATCCAAGGACTTCATAATCTCCTATGGCTTGGAAGGATGTACGTCTCAACTGAATGCATGGATAAGCATAACTTACTTCGCCTTCAGCTCCTGCTATTTTCCGTCAGCGAGCCATTGCACAACTACCCACCATCACCAATGATTCTCAAAAACTCACTTTCCCGCTGCATCAGAACACACGCCTACGAATTTCCACTACGCTCTCAAATGACTCGATTGTCGAAAAGTCCATCTTTACCTCACCCAGAAGCCCTGACAGCAGGGATCCTTGTTCAGCTTTGGAGAATGCGCAAGTTGAAATTGTCGACCAAGAAATATTTTCGCTGCTTGTCAAGGAGGCTGGAAATTTGCCCACTGCATCTGCACAGGTAGCCGAACGGCTGATCATCATCAATCCTGCCCAGGGTTTGGACCTTACCTTTGAACTAGTTAAGTCTCTCGCCGTCCAGTGGAAAAAAAAGGGCTCATCGCACTGTTACCTTAGATCGACAGCGTAGATGCTTGTCAGACAAGCACCATGAACGCGAAGACCGGTGAAAATCTTTCTGAATTGATATACCACGTCCTTCATGTCCTTTTGTTGCGGAAACATAATACATTTCGGGAGAAATCCATCGGTTCTTCAAAGTCACCCGAAAATGGTCCTTCAATATTGCAACCCATCGTCGACACATTGCAGTACCAAATCTTTTGTGGAAAGACCATGTTTGAACTGCGCAGAGCTGTTGATGGGCTAAACTTTGCGGGTATTCCGTCGACACTCTCGTTTGTTGCGATTGCAGAGTCGGGACAACAACTCGTTTCTCTGCTTTCAGCAAATGATAATCAAAGGGTTGGCGGGGAAGCCGTTATACGCATCGACAATCGGTAAGTCTTGCTGCTGCTTTGAGTGGTATCTTTAAAACCACATTGCAATAGGCACACCCTACGGTTCACGATGCTTTCGCCTTCCACACTAGCCGCCCATTTATCACAGGCGACTGTTGCTGTGTCCTCTCTACCTCAGCTGTCGCAGTTGTTGATGGATGAGATTGACAGATGCCTACTACAAAAAATTTGTACGATGGGTCGGGATAAATGTCACGTTGCTGGTGGAATATGGTTTGTCGATATGGACAGGTGTGTCGCTAGATGGGAGGGTTGCGCGTTGTAAGTTCAGGCCTGCTCACTCTTAAGTCGACGACTTACTTTTGTAACCTAGAAACTTCCAGATATCTTTCGACAGTGATTTCCATATTGGTTGTTTCGCATTCCGGCTCGACAGCTCAACAAATGGCGAAGGTGTTCTGTCACGCTACGTCAGCGGTGACAATACTAAGCCGCTGTTTGTCTGGGTAAAGAGATTTATTGAAAGCCTTTCTTGACGGTAATGCAACAGTTTCACTATTAGCCATGTTGGGGTGATATGAACATGCACATGAAGCATGAATTCTGAATACATAAAAACATGTAGAAAACAGGAAAGGCAATCACTCTTCATCTTTATTTCCACCGCCCGCCTTGAACTTCTCAATCCTAGCCGCAATTTTCTCGCGACGTCCCTCAAGAGTGAGCCTCTTGACTTTATATTTGAGTGATTCGGCTTTCCAGTCCTTCGTCTTTTCTGTTGGCTTGAAAGTAGGACCCTCCCGAATGGCAGCATGCGCATTGGTGTAGATCTCTTCAATATCATCTGATCCAATTCCAGCGGCAAGGTATGTTGAAAACTGCTTTTTGAACCTAAGCAACATTCAGCCGGGTTAGAGCGTTGAATGGGTGGATGGCTCACCGTTCGTCATCTTCTTCCTCAAGGCTTTCCATGTACTCAGCGACATGGCCACCGAAAATGTATTTCTTGAGGACTGTGGCATCGAGTTGTTTGGTTTCAGTATCATATCCTGGGAACCGTTTTTCTGAGTGGGGGATGAAGATACCACCATCGCTTGCTCCCTTCATAGCGCCGAAGATGCGGGATCCAGTAGACGTTCGCTTCAGGCCGACATCCAGATAGCATTTAAATGGCCGAGGAGCATCATCCCCTTCCAGGGTTTCTGTGAGCTTCAAGGTGCCATCAGGTTCTGTGACACCTTGGTATTTATCTGCAAGGCCGAGTTTCTCAAGAGCGCGTCGCGCAACGAGCAACCCAGTAGCATAAGCTAAGACAATGGATGAGATTTATCGCGTATCTGTAATATCAAACAACTCACCAGCTGCCCAGTTCGTAAGACCATGGTTGATTCCATATCTTGGTAATTCTTTCGATCGTGCAGCGGCAAGGACGAAATCACCTTGCAGACGAGCGTAGACGATTTGTACGATGATGTCCTTGTTTGTAAAGCGGACGACCAGACGATATTTGGGAGCGTTGTACTTGTTCTTCGCTTGTGTTACAAGTCTCTTGCGAGCGTAATCTAAGAACATTGGGTGAGTGTTCTGATCCGAAAAGTGAAAAGAAATGACGCACAATCGGTCTTTCCCTCTCGTCTTCGCCGGTATTTCACTTGGAATCGCGAAAAGTATGCGTCCGACTTTACTTTTTTGACAAAAGGCATCTGGAATATGAAGCATTTGAGTGACATCCAACATGCAACCTCCGCATCCACCATTCGGAGTTGATGAATCGCCATTAAATTTCAATTTCGCAATGCAACAGTGGATAACGAACACAATTGACAAAATTTTGGACATACCTTGAAGCGGTGGGCCTTGATAAACGGATTGGCAAGTCTGGTCACCAAAATCTGTTGACCGAACGACGATGCGATTGATTATGTAACTGTCACGCCGAGTCACACAGCTTCACGCAGTCGCCAGCTGTATCAAGCCTTGATTGATTGCGACCACCTCTGAGTTCATTTTCTGAGTTTACGTATACGTTTATGGATTCATACGGGAATTCAAGTTACCAACAACAGTATGCTCAACAACAGGCGGTTGCCTACGACGCCAATCCTTACTATAAACCTTATCAAGGGCCTTCCTACTCGATGGGTGGTCCGTCTTCATCCCATAGTGCACCTGTTCCAGCCAATGCCTATGAATATGATGTCGGTATTGTTGCGCAACAGAGTGTTTACGTTCCCGGGGCGATGATCGACAAGCGCGGAGGTTCTGGTGGCAAACTGGCGAAAGGCGGGAAGAGGGTCACTGTCCTTCGGAAGGGAGGGGGAAAAGTTTGGGAGGATCAAACTTTACTCGAATGGAATCCTTGTAAGTTTCATAGTAAGATTTTTTTCTTTAAATGCATACTAAAATCCTTTAAAGCGTGGTTCCGTCTGTTTGTTGGTGACCTCAGCAATGATGTGTCGGATGATATCCTTGCAAACGCTTTCAACAAATATCCATCTTTCACAAAGGCGCGTGTCATACGAGATCGATTGAGTCAGAAGGTTAGTTCTCATCTTTCAGTCCTTCAGTTATCGTTTTGATTCTCGGATCTTTCAGGCCAAATATGGATTTGTTGCCTTCTCGGATCCTGAAGATTTCTTGAAGGCTTGGAAAGAGATGGATGGTAAGTATTTCGGACCCTGTCATAAACCAGTACATCGACTCAGGTCTTGTCATTAGGAAAATACGTTGGTAACAGGCCAGTCAAATTGAAGAAAGCTGACACCACAGCCATCCGCCCAGTGGAGATCGGTCATCGCAAGGCAAAGCAGCTGGAACAAGAGCTCAAGAAGAACAGACACAAGCCATATTAGACGGATTGCCGTTGCAGCTTTTGGTCGTGTATGTACATACCCGTTTGTCTTGAGACATTGCTGATACAGTATTGAGTGGGAATCGAAGTGCGATGATTTTCTTGTATCCGAACTGTGAGTATAATCTTTATGAAACCATAAAATTTCTGGTTGGTACTGCTGTTATAATCGCAGAATCTGCTACCCTTTATGAGTGGAATTGAGGTAGAAATTAATTTGCTGGGTTAAGGGCTATATATGTTTTGTAACATTGCTGCGGCAAAGCAGTGGTGAGACCGTTTGCTTTATTTGGACACCAATGAAATGCAACAAGTTTCTCTTCTGTTTTGTCATCATGGCCTCCAGTGAATTGTTGAAACAAATTCAGGCTGGAAGAAACCTCAAAAAATCGGAGACAAACGATCGGAGTAGACCTATTCTAGATGCCTCAAAGGGTAGTGTTGACAAGAGTGGTGGTACAGGAAGCAGCACTTTGGGTGCTCCAACACTACCGTCGACTGGTGGACCTCCACAGTTAGGAGGACTCTTTGCTGGGGGCATGCCAAAACTCAAACCGGCTGCACAAAATAATCTCGGTAAGCCTACTCATATTTTTGGCTTTGAAAATATAGGATGTGACATGCACAAGCAGCCAAAGTACCTAGTCTTGCTCGACCGCCTGTTATTCCCAAGCCACATAGCCCGTCCGTACCTTCTCCAACTAAGAATACACCTGCAAAGCCATCGGCGCCAACTCCTCCTAGACCTTCAGTACGTCCTCCCAAGCCTCCTGCGCCTGCTCCTGTTCCACCTGCAAGACTTGCGCCTGCTCTACCAGCCAGAGATAGCGCAACAAATTCATCAACGGCCCCTCCTCCTCCTCGTAGAGCCCCTCCTCCTGTTCGTGCTTCAAGTCCGCCTGCCCCTCCGTCTCGTCCATCTCCAGTAGTTCCTCCTCGCAATGGATCACCCGTGAAACCATCCACACCCTCACGTCTCGTTCCTTCCATACCACCTCGTACAGGTTCACCTTCAGGAGGATCGCCAAGGAAATCAACTTTTGGGAAAGCGCCTCCACCTCCGCCCCCTCGGCCGTCGCATGCGGTGCCTTCACCAGCAAGAACAGCTCCTCCACCACCTGATCGCCGTCCACTTCGAGCTTCTATACCTGCGCCCCCTCCACGACAATTAATTTCTGAACGCAATTTGGATGGTCACGAACCCTCCAAATCCTCTTTGCCGCCTCCTCCACAGAGATTCAGTGCGCCTCCTGTTCGCCGAGATGCGCCGACGAGTAATGGCAGCAGACCACCACGAAGAAAAAGTCGGTGCATTTTCAAAAGTTTCTGATCTGGTAATTACTCATAACGTTTACAGTCCCTTCTCCGCCGCCTAACGCTGGTGCACATGTCTTTCCCGTAACTGACTTTCCTCCTCCACGCGAATTCATCGAGACACCGAGGGTATACAGCAGTGGTAATGGACAGGGCAGCAATTTCGATCTGGGCAATTTGTAGTTGATACTGTAAATACACTAATTGAAAGTACCACCATTTGCACGTTCATTAGTCTCCATACCCACCAGCCGAAGGCTGGAGACCAGAGTTCCTGCACTACCATAGTATATTTTTTGTATTTCTTCTAATTATTTATTAACACGACAAGATCTTTTATATCACCCAAACGCTGTCTCCGTATGTATCTCGAAGGTTGGTCAGCGCAACCTGATGCAACCAAGTGACTACTGACACGTCAGTCTGTGGCGGATATAAAACTCCGAGTCCCGCTCCTTGTTTCCTACATTCACCTCCGCATTTCCATTAACAAGGATGCGTTTTCTGACCACAGCCTCTCTTTTCGCTCTCGCAGCTTTCGTTGTTGCAGATGAAGTTTTGTCCGATGTTATCAGCCTTACAGCCGCGGATTTTGAGACCGTTGTGAATCCTGAACCACTCGTCTTGGTCGAGTTCTTTGCACCATGGTCTGCACTGCAAACATTTATTTCTTTGTTTACATTTTTCACCAAATCAATAGGTGTGGTCACTGCAAAGCCTTGGCTCCTCATTACGAAGAAGCTGCGACTTCCCTCAAGGATAAAAACATCAAGCTTGCCAAAATCGACTGCGTTGATAACGCCGACCTTTGTCAGGAAAAGGGTATCCAAGGCTACCCGTAAGTTCTCGTTTCGAATCATCATTCCAAAATGCTTATACTCGACGTCCAGAACTTTGAAAGTTTACCGGAAGGGTCAATCCACTGAATACAATGGTCCACGGAAAGCTGACGGTATTATTAGCTACCTGATCAAGTGAGTGTGATTTTTTTTGGATTCTATTCCATTTTTTTGACATGTAAGCAGACAATCACTGCCAGCCGTCTCGGATGTCACCCCCGCCAACCATGACGAATTCAAGAAAGCCGACAAAATTGTCGCCATTGCTTACCTCAACTCTGCCACCGAATCTCCGGCCCCTATTTTCAACGCTACTGCTGAAAGCAAACGTGATAACTATCTGTTTGGTTTGACAACTGACAAGGATGTTATTGAAGCTGCTGGTGTTACTCCTCCCGCTGTTGTCGTTTATCGTTCCTTCGACGAACCGAAGACTGAGTACCCCATCCCTGTTACATCCCTCACACAAAAAGACCTCGAGGATTGGATTGCGGACCTTTCTATTCCCATAATTGACGAGGTCAACGGTGAAAACTACGGCGTCTACGCGAATAGTCCCAAGCCTCTTGCATACCTCTTCATCGACCCTTCTCTCGAGGACAAGGATGCCCACATTGCCACCATTAAGCCCGTTGCTGCCAAGTACAAGTCGAAGATCAATTTCGTTTGGATTGATGCTGTTAAGTTTGGTGATCACGCAAAGGCTCTCAACCTCGGTGAAGCCAAATGGCCCGCATTCGTCATCCAAGATCTTCAGAAACAACTCAAGTATCCTTATGACCAGAGCAAGGAAGTTGCCACTGAAGGTGTCAGCGAATGGGTTCATCAATATCTTGATGGCAAAATCCAACCTCAACTCAAGAGCCAGCCTGTTCCTGCTCAACAGGACGAGCCCGTGTACGTCCTCGTCGGAAAGAACTTTGAAGAGGTCGTTCTCGATGACACCAAGGATGTCTTTGTCGAATTCTATGCCACATGGTTCGTGATTTTTTTTCCTACTTAGCGTATTTTGATCTGCTTTAGGTGTGGTCACTGTAAGCGCTTGGCCCCTATATGGGACAACCTTGGTAACAAGTATCATGCTATCCGGGATAGGCTTATCATGTACGTTCTTTATTTTTTTTTCCCATTGAGTTTTGTCTCATTCTTGTATAGTGCCAAAATTGAGGCGCAGGAAAATGACCTGCCTCCTTCCATTCCCATCATTATTTCAGGATTCCCTACACTCAAGTTCAAACGTGCTGGAACTCGTGATTTCATCGATTATGAGGGTGACCGCTCGTTTGAGAGCTTAGTGGCATTTGTCGAACAGCACGCCAAGAATTCATTGGAAATTCCTGCAGGTGAACATCTGCCTCAAGTTCCCTTGGAAGCTGGAAATGCTACTCACCATGAGGATCATGGATCTGACCACTCTCATCACGACGAGCTTTAGTTCCTTGCAGTGCATGTTGCTTAGTGCGAATGTAAAAGACTCTGTTATTGACTAATATATTGCTTATTGATCGTGTAAACTATAAACATCCTGTCAAGTTTTCGACAGTGTCTGTGTCGATGATTGATCCTTCCGATTTTTGTAAAAGTCCGAGAAAGCGAGGCGTATTCCTAAAAAGCGACCATCTAGATCGGGATGGACTTGAAGTTGTGAGATGAGGTTCAGAACCTTATCTGAAAAAGTAGAACCATAGTCTTTCAGGCGTTCCAAAGTTTGTGCAAGAACATCAGGTCGCTGCACTCCGTTGTCTGGCATAGGACCAGTGTAAACTCCCTTTGAAAGAGATTTAAGTACAACAAATAATGGTCGATAGAGGCAATGCCTCACCCTTCCAGCGTCCAATTCCTGGTCTTTCCGGGCGGATTCAGTCAAACAGTAATTGAAGAAATTGTCCTTTCGAGATTTCAGCAAAAAAAAATTCTAAGGGGCAAATTTGCTCACCGTTGCTTCACGGAATTGAAGGATTGTATTGAAGATTTCCGCCAGTTGCCGCAGGAGCAATTCCTCTTTGCCAGGTTTTGAGTTGCGGAGGAGAATTTTTTGTGTCATGCGGTCAAGATAATTCCGATGGGCTTCAATGAGCGAATCGAGATCTCCTTCCTTCTTCTGCAAGAAGTCGGTAAGAACCTTCCAAGAGCATTCAATCACTTCTAATCGACAATATGCCTCCAGCTGGCGAATGAAGTGTATCATTTCAGCGAGAATAAGCCGTATCTTGTGCCATTCGTGATTCAATTCTGTTCGAGTCGTAAGATGAGAAGCGATGAAGCGGCGGTGTTACAAACCAGGCAATCGGAGAAATGACCTTGCACCGCCTGTCACCTTCATCCAACATTTATCGAGGATCTTTTCAACGCGTTTCATTTGCCAAAGGTGCTTGAACAGTTTGAGATACCTTTCCGTTGCCTCCTGATCCAGCACCGTATCGATTGGTGGATCCACTTTGTATTCTAAAGTGAAAACGTCCCAGCCTATCTCCCCGTGAGAGTACTCGAGCATCCGAGCATCTAAACGTCGTAAAACTTCTGTCGGGTCTTGCTGTACATTGGAAGAACGAATGGCAGTTTCCAAACTGGCTGTTAAATTATGTCGATAAAGGCTATTAGCAGGCTTGCCCAAGCTAGGGCTGACGTCAAGAAAATTTCAGTATTAATGAAGAAAAGAAGGGTCATGAGAGTTACCCAAGTGTTTCCATAAGTTGATCTGCGAAGTCACCATGACTCAAGAGGAGGAAATTTTTGAGGGCGGACAGGTGATCGAGGAGTTTGAACTTATCGATGAAGACCTCAAACAACCGATGGCTTGCAACCTGATACGCCGTGTCAATTGACCGTTCAAGCCCGTCAATATCGCCATATTGCAGCGCTTGAGTAAAATAATTAGTGAAGGTAGTCCAGCACCAAAGGTTACTCACTTCCTCCCGTGTGACTCATTTTTTCCCGAGTAACAACCCAGTCGCTATCCAGGCAGTTATACCGAATGAAGTTCAAGCTCTTCCCAGTTGAAAATATCTACAAATGAATATATGGTCAACCGCCCACTTTACGTAAATGGAGGCTGATACTTTTTGCCCAAACGGTTCACCAACGAAGGCAGGTAGCATCTCTTTTCGAAAACGATATTTGGCTTCCCAAAGTTTCTGGCCATTTAGTCCAAAGATGTCGTCAGTATCATGAAAGCCCCCTTCAAATCTTCCGTCAGGTGCATTAATGATTGCACCGGGAATGGAAGAAGGGTGGACATAGGGTATATGACCAAGACTTGAATCGGCCGATACAAAGAATTCTTCAAAAGGATCATAGAGTTCCCCTGAAAACAACCACTTATGCAGAGTTGCGAAAAAAGGGCGTGAAACCTAAAAATGGTATGTCAAATATGCTAAATTACTACACATGTGTTTCGCACCTCTTCAAGGAGCTCATCAGTAAATTTTCTGATGAAAGGGTCACCATTGTCGGTATAGCTATGAATCAGATTCACGAGGGCCCCGCCATGTGAATCTTATTAATGATCCTGAGTATAAAGCAACACCCGTATGAAATTAGCCAACCTCGAGCTCCTTCAACGCAGACGCTCATCATCCTCAATCTAAGCTTCCATTCATTGACCCAAACATCAAGTCTCCTAAGAGTTAAACCAATTTCATGATGACCAAGAGACTCGACACTCTCATCCTGTTGCTTTGCTGCGAGTTGAGTTTCTAACACTGCTATCAAGCGGTAATATTCAGTGAGTTGAGCCTGCAAATAATGGCAGAGACTTTGCTCGATCATGCCAACACGGGTTGCAGACTCTCGATCTCGGACAAAACTCTCAACACGGCTATAGAGATAGCCAAGTTCTGCAAGGTTGTGGATAAGAATTTGTGTGGAAGAAGGGATGATATTGTTCTGAGACGAAGATAAGTTCATGTCATATTAGATTAATGTCATTAACTTACTGAATCTGTCGGAAAAACTAATTTTTTTTCATCCTCTGTAGATGAGGAAAATCTGACATATTTCCCGGAAATCCCTTGCATGAGGTATAAGGTATCTCGTATGAGGAGTGATTCGTCCAAATAGAAAATGCCTGTAGAACAATTTCAACCTCAAACAGGGAATATAATATTCGAACTACCTTTCTTCGCCCGAAAGTCTTTTAATAACTCTGCGTGTGAGCGTCCCTTTTCCCCAAAGGCTGAAGGCGCCACTGCTACTGGCTCTATATGTGCGTTTGACTGTTGTGTGTATACTAAGGTGGGCATCTGAATTGGGGGTGGTTGTCGCGTGTTAGATGAAGACAGCGTAAAAAGAAAGAGGATCGCCTCTCGCTTTCTCGAAAGGACTGGCTTGAAGATGTCAATAATTGTCAGGTTTTGGAAAACAAGGCTCATGAAGACCTCACCTGGTCTAGTAGGCGAATAATTAAATTCGTGAATCTGGACGAGCTGTTACCATTGGGTGAGAGTTGAAGTACTAGATATTTCGTTGTTGTTTCAATGTGACTACTCGTCGTGCCTACGAACACGTACGACGACGTTTAACAAGGTCGGTGAGCTGGGTGAAATTCGTTTCCGAGGATTGTCCTATATGGCTACGTCTAATCAGCTGGTGTGCACAGCGTTTAACGACTGTATATACCTCCTCAATATGTCTTGACAATGGGCAACTAAATCACGCTTAAAGGTTTCATTTATTCTTGACTCTGGTACGAAGGAATATATAAGGGGTTCGAGCAAAGGCAAGCTTGTTGACATTCTGGTGAAAGGGATAATAGTAATTCAGATCATCAAATGATCGCGTCCCAAACGCGGAATAGTCCTGCTCCAACTTGAAAAAACATTTTTTGTACTTGCGCAGTTCGCGGTGACATGGCTATCTAGTAGCTGATTCCGCAATTCACAATTCATATAAAAGAATTGGGAAAGTGGACTAAATGGCATCGACCAGACTCGGTCTTCATTGGACGGCAACATACTAGAAAGCACCATTAATATACTAATTAGAGTTTGACTTCTTTGACACCATCTTTCCAAAATGTGAAGTATGCTAAGCCAAAGATCAGCACTGTGTAATGGGAATGTTCAAAACAATACGTACGGGTAATACCATCTTCCTGGGGTTTGAAAGTTGATCAGGAGGACGAAAAGCTTGACGAAGGCAAATCGCTTACACGATAGTTGAGCAACGCAATCATTCCATCAGGATTCATACTTTCCCCGGTATACTACATTAAATGGTTATTTAACTCTTATAGAGGGTGCTGCAAACTACTCACAAATTCGTAGTCCTTGAAATTTGCGACAATTTTCTTGGCGAAACTGGTGGCGCCCTTTTCAAAAGTTTCAACACTTTCCTTAGGGAGCTGTGCCTTCACCACTTTCATATAACCCTGAATCGATCATCAGTATAGTGTGGCGGGATTCAGTGAAAAACGAACCTTCAGGTAGGTTAGATATGATTTCTTGTCGAAGGTTGTTGCCTGCAATCTGAACGAATGAGCGATATTGTTAACTTGTTTTGTGCCTTCTTCAAGTGCTTCGGATTGTTCCTCGGAGGACGGATTAGCACCTGAATAAATGTTTGCTCCATTGTAAAACTGCGAAAACTATGATCTAGCACACCGATATCTACATCCGCTCCCTCTTTGACGATGATCAATTGACAGTCAACCTCGTATGCAATGTCGTCGATTTTCTTCCTGCGAACTCATTGAGGTGGATGTAACTTCCGCGCATGAACGATGCTTACAGAGGAAATGCATCAGAAAAAAGTTCGTCACCTGTTATAATGTCGGTATAAAGTAGCATGGTGAATCAGAATAGTAAATTTTGCAATGGGAGAGTCTGTTTTTCAAAATGATCAGATCAGTAAGTCTTCATCTGCTTATGTAACCGAGTACCCTTTTCGCATATGGACTATCAAAATGTTGTTATCAAGGCCTATCGGCCGTCCTCAAAGTCCGCAGAATCGCGGTATTGGAGACAGTTCAAGCATCCCGTTTTCATCAAAGAATATGCCCCAATAACTTCGGTACAATTTTCCCCATCAAAGCCGCATAAATACGCCGTAACTGCCGCCACCAGAGTACAGATTTATGCATCGCGAACTCAAAAGCTTACGAAAACGATCTCACGTTTTAAAGACGTTGCTCGAAGTGGTTGTATTCGAGAGGATGGAAAGCTTGTGGTCGCAGGGGATGACAGTGGCCTCATTCAAGTGGGTGTCCTTTTTTGAACACATGCAGGGATTAATTTCTTGGCAGGTTTTTGATATCAATTCTCGTGCCATCCTTCGCACTTTTGACTCCCATAAACAACCCGTTCACGTCACAAAGTTTTCCTCATTGTCACCGACACTTATCTTGTCTTGTTCCGATGACACGACTGTGAAGGTCTGGGATGTCCCTTCACAGACAGCCGTCGCGTCGTTCACTGACCACACCGACTATGTGCGGTCTGGTCAATTTTCCAGTATAAATCCTAATGTTATCCTTACAGGATCTTATGATTCCACAGTCAGATTATTTGATACGAGGTCTGGCCATAGCGAAATGGTGATGGTTGCGGATTCGAGCTCCCATCGGACACCAGTGGAGCAAATTTTGATGTTTTCGTCTGGTACAGCAGTTGTTTCATCTGCCGGGCCAATACTTCGCGTCTGGGACATCGTTGCAGGTGGTCGATGCACTCGAGCCGTGTCGAACCACCAGAAAACTGTCACTGCACTTGCTCTCAATGCAAAAGGCGATCGTCTTCTTACAGGAAGCCTGGATCACATGGTCAAAGTATACGATATCAGTACATACCAAGTGGTACATACAATGCGCTATCCAGCGCCACTATTATGCTTGGCCATATCCGTATGAACGTCTTGCATTTTGCCGAACGACCGAGCTGACTCTTGTGTTAGCCTGATGACACTCACATTTTGGGAGGTATGTCCGACGGAACGCTGTCTGCCCGTCGTCGGGATGTAAGAAACGAGGATTTCACAAGCCAGCCTTTTCCTGATGCCCCTTCATTGTTCTGTGACGTGAACTTCGAATCGTACAACGCGAGGGCGAAAAACAAAAATCGGGATTTCGGAGAAGTTCGTTTACACATGCAGTCTTCCAGGAGACTGAAGGACTACGATAAGTTTCTAAAGAATTTCAAGTATTCTGCTGCCTTGGACACGGTACTTAAGAAGGTGCGTATTTCTCTTTTTTTAACCGCATTTTTTTTGATTTTTGCAAGAGTAGAACGTCACTCCTTCAACAGCATTTGCTCTGATCCAAGAATTAGTGCATCGTGATGGGCTACGAATAGCTCTTTCAGGACGAGATGACGTCCTTCTGGAGCCCATCCTCCGTTTGCTTCTCAAATTCGTCGTTGATCCTCGATTTGGAACAATTGTGGCTGATGTCACCAGAGTCATTTTGGGTGAATTCTATTTGATTTCCGCATTTCATTCCTAATGAGATTCCAGATATGTATACGTCGGTGATTGGACAAGCACCTCTCATAGATACTCTCTTTATTCGGCTTCAGAAAAAGGTGGCTGCCGAACTTCGCTTCCAGGAAGAGATGATCAAAACCAAAGGAGCATTGACAATGATCCTCTCTTCTACAGTGTCAAGACATTCATAGAACAGCATGCGGACTAGCCTCTAAGGAGGCCATCAGTCCTTTCAGGATATCTTTCTGTGACATAGAGCCATCCCGAGTGTCGTTGTCGTCCACGTGTGCTTCGTACAATCGAAGAGTGGTTAGTATATCATCAATGTTTTGATTATTTCGATCCAGCATGCGCTTTGCGTGCTGTCGTATCTGCAAAGAATGTCAGCTGCATTAATAGTACACGAATAGACAATGCCTTACACCGTCATCTTCTATTACGGCCCAAGCCAAAATGTAGTCCACAGTTTGCAGCATAAATAACCCCCCGTCAAGACGCTGGAGGTAAAATGTGTCTTCGGAATCCTGGATCAGATTTTGTTCGCCTCTGTCATAATCCAGGTCCTGTACTTTGTCTAGGACAACTGAACTTGGTTCTGAATAAGATACTACATACCTCTTTCTCTTTTTGTATCTGTAGATCCGTAGCGTGTAATCGCTTCCTTGCAACTTCCCGTATTTCAATGAATTTATCGATTTTTTCATAATTCACCTCGACAAATTTGGCGAACAAGCGGATACGATTTGGGGAATCCGAAGGTAAATTGGTCAATAACGAAGAAATGATGCCGAGGCTGTGGGCAACATCTTCTGGGGCTGGAGTTGCTGAGGCAGATTTTGGACGTTTGGAGGCCTATGTGTTGTGTGATGTAAGGTAAGAAGTCTTTGCAAATAAAGAACTCGTACCTTCCCCATGAAAGCCATGAAGATCGTTTTCAATCCAAGAGCCTCCACAAAGGCTTCGCAGACAAGTGCACCATCTGGACCTGACATAGCATAGTCTAGCAACTTGATACATCGAGATTTCGATTTCGATTTCTCCCTGTCAAAAATGAGCAGTTTATACAAATGAAATGAAGACGGAGCCCACTTAATCATGAGAATCATAAGGTCAGGACCTTCAGCGTCACAGAATAGTTTCTTAATAGAACGTTCGCTGACTGCCGAGCAAAGCACATCGAATAAGTTTTCCATGAATTCACTCTCATCTGCATCTACGGGATCTCGCTTTCGGTATTGCTGTAGCAAAGCGCTCAGCAAGACGCCGTATCACCTTTTCAAAGCTTACCGATAACACTTTGAGAAGTACTTCTACACCGTCATGTCTCCCTAGGGAATTCTTGTTGTCGACACTATCTTGCAATAAAATCGACAAAAGTTCTGCGGCATAACTCCTATTTTCATCGTGTTTCTTCGCATGAATCCGTTGTAGCAACCATTGCATGATCGTTGTTTTGGAAACCAGAGTCTTAGCCAGACTTGGAACTAGGCTCACAAAATTCTCGAAAATGCCTTTACTTGGATTAAGATTGGACGATGTGCTATAGTGGTCACCAGCCCACCTAATACATGAAAAACGCCTTGTTTATCGGACTCTTCTTCTTCATTGAGCCGAGCCAAATTATCAACCAAAAGTTCCAATATCGAATTTTCCACCTAAGAAAAATGAGGGATTAAATTTACTGACGAATCCAGACACTCACCAAAGTAGTTACCAACATATTGACCACTTCGTGATACCGCTCGGATTCTTCACTTTCTTGGTCCAACTCCGCATCTTCATCTGTAAATTCATATATGAGTTCTACCACATCGATGACAATGTCCATGTTCTCATGAGTGAGGAGTCCGACAAGCAGGTCGATCGCTCCTGAGCGTATGACGTCTGGATACGACAATGTTGACGCCTGTGATAAAGGCAGCAATGACTTTATGGCTACATCCAGGTCTGCCTCAGAATCAATGAACCTTAGAGGTGCAGTAAGGTAAAGTCCATTGGAATGAGTCTCAAAATTTGACAAACTTTGAAGGATCCTCTGGATGTTTCGAACGGTGATCCTGATTTTTATTCACTGCGCGTTCGAACGCGAGCAACAATTTTCGTATTCGCGTTATGGTCAATGCTTCCACCTATGCCAAATGAGGAACGCGTGATAGTATAGGTACGAAGTGGCTCACTTCGTCTATTCCTTCACTCCCTGCTTGATCGAATATATTGAGAATATCTTTCTGTTCGGAAGACAAACCCCCGCCGAAGAAGCGACCTTCGTTGTCTTCCTCCACAAAGTAGTCTGCATCTCCGCCAGGTGCAAAATTGAATGCAGAATCTTCATCCTGCGCATCATCCACAGTAGCTTTCCGAGACGCGGTCGCTGGCAGACGGCCGCTCACAGGACCGTGATTTGATGCATCTACACTCACTGGATCCAACTTCATTTTCTTAAGCATTTCTGGTGTAGGTTTATCCAAGAGCTTCCTTTTATTCCCTGTCACAGAAAATTTAGGTACCTGGACGACCATTAATTAAGACTAGGAATAAGACACCTGAGAATGTCACCTGGAAAAGCTTGTCGATGTCCATGTCTGAGTTCGTTCCAGCACAGTAGTCGTGAAGCCAGGAATAGTCACATGACAAAGCTCGCTCACTGTAAGTAATTGGCCATATTGCTAGTATCTTGTATCCAGCGCCAACCACAATTTTGACAGCGAGCACACTCGCTCTCTTTGCGAAATGGCCGCTTCTTCGCCTATGGACATTTTACCCTCCTCGACTCCTTCAGAGCTGGAAATACGGATTGCCCGTTTAGCGGACCCTAACATTGGTATGAGTTTGATGTAACACCATAACTTCTAATCTGTGATTCTTGTTCCTCTTCAGAACTTCGAACAAAACATAACATTGCTTGTGAAATCCGCGAAATGCTGGAGACTGTACGTGACTCGGATTCTACGCGTGCTCTGCCGTACCTCGTCCAAGCACTTCTGGACTTACTCCGATCCGGAGAACCCTTTTTCCAAAAGGATTCTACGGAATATCAGTTTCGTCGGGTTCTTTTCGAGACCTTGAATCGTCTACCGGTGAACGATGCGGTTAGAAGCAAACTATCTACCATTTGGGCTTGCATGCTTCATATCCTCCGTCATGACAATGAAGAAAACGGGACGACTGCTTGTAAAACGCTGGTAGATCTTGTTCGAGGATACCGAGTTTCTACAGAGGAGAACGTGTCGGATTTTGTGGCTATATTTCAAGAAGCCTTTGCCAATATGAAGGGTCTTGTTAATCAATACCTTTCTGATGATTCTTCACCTCTGGATCAAAATCTTTCGTTGCCTGCCTTGCGTAGCTTCAAAGTCCTCGGAGAAATGGCGATGGTTATGGTAATCATGTCACAGGTTAATAAAAGCCTAGTTTCCACTGCAATTCAAGGCACCACCCTTCCTGCGTTGGAAGTTTTAGCTTTGGAATGTTCTCCACAGCACACAGCACGCACGGACTACGAAGCCATGGGAGGTGTTTGGGCTGGAATGTGCTCTGGCCTTCGAAACCCAGGAATGTACAGTGATTTCATTCATGCCCAGATCAAGGCAAGTGTGCCCGGAAGTGTTGCATCAAGGTTCTCACTCCATTCACCAGATGTTGTCTTACCTTGCCTATGTGATGCGTTTCTCTGGAGAAATTGCGGATTCTTACGGGGAAACTCTTGTTTTAAGTGCACTGCGACTTCTTCAAGATTGCCCTGCAAATGGTATTCCTTTGAGAAAGGTGCTTTGCATATGGTCACCACTCCGTTGTTTCCTCACCCTTTTACAGGAGTTGATGGTTGTCTTCCGGCATTTGATGGGCACCCCCCATCGACGAGCGTTGTTCAATCAAGTCGATAAACTCTTTGATGAGAGAGTCCTTCTCGGAACCGGACTTGCGAGTAAAGAGAATTTACGGTGAGATTTCTGACACTTGAATGGACTTTGTCTAATCTTAAATATAGTGTTCCTGTTTTTACGGCTGTAGCAGACCTTGTCCATCATGTCAAAAATGAGTTGGACGCACCTCAACTTGACCGAATTGTTTGTGTCTTCTCTGCAATGATGCATAAACCTGCGTTAGGATACAGTTTGCATGTCTTGTTCGTCAAGATGATGTTTGGTTTGACTGATGTCATTGTCGCAAAAGAAACTTCCCAAGGAGCGGCGCGGCTTCTGGAAGCTTTATTCAGAACCTGTCTTGAGAAGTTGGAAAGCCTTAGCGTTGTCCATTCCGAAGTTCGTAACATATTGGAGCGCAACAATCAAGAAAACTCAACTACTCCCGACCTTCCGGACACATTGCTGATTGAAAAATCAAGGCCTGTTTCCGCTGCTGTCTATGCCGTTGAGAAGCCAGAGGAAGTTATACATGGTTAGTATTTCTGTGAAAGTAATGGTGTACGTCTCACCTTGTATTTTCAGAATCGAGAATGGTTTTTAGGGCTTTGCTTCACGGTTTCCGCACGTGCCTTGCTTCAATGAAAAAATGCGAAGCCCCTGCTCCTGACGGCACTCTTGTCTCGCGTTTCTTTGAAGGCTGCCTCCGATGCATGTCCTTCTTCGATCCCGACCCAAGAATGCAAGAGCAAAATGAACCCATCGAGTGGTTTGGACATGTATTGACGGAGGTTAACCTTCATGTCTTTCAGGAAGTATGGACACATAAAATGGAGTTCTTTTTTGAATGTGCCCAAAAGCGTATCATGCTGCTGAACGTGTGCCAATTTCTCTTCTCGCGGGATTCAACGTCTGCAACACTCCTAGCCATTGTTCTACGATTCCTGGTTGACCGTCTCCCACTACTCGGAGAATATGATGACTTGACCGCCGCGGCTACAATCCGTCTCTACAAAATGGCCTTCGGAGCCGTCGTGGTGCATCCTGCCACCAATGAAACGATTTTAGCTTCGCACGTTAGCAAATTACTTATGGATTGTTTTCCCCTGGCGGCAAAAGCGTCTAAACCCACGAATTACTTCCATCTTTTACGAGCTCTGTTTAGAGCCATTGGCGTAGGCGGAGGACGATACGAACTACTCTATAACGCCGTTGTTCCTTTACTTCCCGAAATGTTGGAGAGCTTGAATGGACAACTTTTGGCGTCTGATGGCCAAACCAGAGATATGATTGTCGAGCTTTGTCTCACCGTCCCATTGCGACTTACACATCTCCTTCCGCACCTGAGTTATCTCATGCAACCCCTGGCATTGGCACTGCGTGGAAGTCCTGATCTTGTCTCTCAAGGCCTCAGGACTTTGGAACTTTGTATCGACAATCTTACGCCTGATTTTCTAGATCCAACTCTTAGCACGGTGCTTCGTGATCTCATGGAAGCATTGTTTAGTCACTTGAAACCACTCCCAGCAGCACATCATCCAGCTCACACCACCATCCGTATCTTGGGCAAGCTTGGGGGACGAAATCGACGCCTTCTTACGAAAGAGCCAGCTTTGATATACCGCCATCACTCAGAACCTGCTAAACTCGCGATCTCGTTCAACGGCATCATTCAAAAGATTGAAATGACTGCGGTCGCACTATTAGCATCACGTAACATCTCGAAGGCATCTGTGGTGGAGCGTGCACATGCTTACGGTTACTTGGAGAGTTGCCTATCGATTCTGGTCCATGAAGTACTTTTGCTCAGCTTCGTGTTTGATCGGTACTAATACTATTGTCCAGGGAATCAAAGGGCGAAACGTTGAGGATACCTTTGTCACTGTATTGGAAGGTGTTTTCGATGCCTTGCATCTACCCACGA